>Ga0123353_10005184_pt1 | contig 17033 bp, 11 predicted proteins | sample TergutLab28metaG_3_FD_92763 | JGI IMG/M metagenome (GOLD analysis project Ga0123353, IMG submission 92763) | Labiotermes labralis P3 segment gut microbial communities from Petit-Saut dam, French Guiana - Lab288 P3 | ecosystem: Host-associated > Arthropoda: Insects > Digestive system > Gut ...
AAAATGATAAAAATGATAAAATGATAAAAATGATAAAATGATAAAAATGATAAAATGATAAAAATGATAAAATGATAAAAATGATAAAATGATAAAAATGATAAAATGATAAAAATGATAAAAAGATAAAAAATAAAATCGTAAATTTAAAATCTAAAATCTAAAATTAAAATAATGGCTAAAGCATTTCAGAAGATATACACAAAAATTACAAAGATTACTAAAGCTACCTGTTCTTTGAAGGCGCAGGGGATTACTAATGAGGAGTTGGCTACTGTTGCCGGGCGTTTGGCGCAAGTGGTAAAAATTGAAGGTGATGAGGTTGTGTTGCAGATATTTGGAGGAACAGAAGGGATTCCCACCAATGCGGAAGTAATTTTTTTGGGAAAAGCGCCTTCGCTTAAAGTGGGCGAACAATTAGTAGGCAGATTTTTTAACGCTTACGGCGAGCCTATTGACGGCAGACCGCAGCCGGAAGGCGTAGATGTAGAGATTGGCGGACCATCCGTGAACCCCGTGCGCCGTGAACAACCTTCTGAGTTGCTGGCTACCGGAATACCGGGTATTGACCTGAACAACACGTTGGTTACCGGCCAGAAGATTCCATTCTTTGCCGACCCCGACCAGCCTTTCAGCGAAGTAATGGCTTCGGTAGCACTGTATGCAAAATCGGATAAAATTATTTTGGGAGGTATGGGAATGACTAACGATGATTATCTGTTTTACAAAAACACATTCAGCAACGCCGGCGTGTTAGACCGCATCGTTTCATTTATCAATACCACCGAAGACCCATCGGTAGAGAGGTTGTTAATTCCCGATATGGCGCTTGCTGCCGCTGAATATTTCGCCTACGAAAAAAACGAAAAAGTTCTGGTGCTGCTCTCCGACATGACTAACTATGCCGATGCGCTTGCCATTGTGTCTAACCGTATGGACCAAATTCCTTCCAAAGATTCTATGCCCGGCTCGCTCTACTCCGATTTATCAAAAATCTACGAAAAGGCAGTGCAATTTCCGCAAGGAGGCTCCATTACCATTATTGCTGTTACCACTTTATCGGGAGGAGATATTACCCACGCTGTTCCCGACAATACCGGATATATCACCGAAGGTCAGCTTTATCTGCGCCGCGACACCGACACCGGAAAAGTAATCATTGACCCCTTCCGTTCTTTGTCGCGCTTAAAACAATTAGTAATTGGGAAGAAGACCCGTGAAGACCACCCGCAAGTAATGAATGCTGCCGTGCGCCTCTACGCCGATGCCTCAAACGCCCGTACCAAAATGGAAAACGGATTCGACCTTACCCAATACGATGAGCGTACATTAGCCTTTGCCAAAGACTATTCCAGAGAACTACTTGCCATAGATGTAAATTTGGATACTACCGAAATGTTGGAAGTAGCATGGAAACTCTTTGCTAAATATTTTACCCCGGATGAAGTAAATATAAAGCAGGAATTAGTCGCTAAGTACTGGCCTAAATAATGAACAATTAATAATTAACAATAATAATCATCTCTTCACATATTCATCATAATCATCTAATCATAAAATAATGGCAATAAAATTTCAATATAACAAAACTTCGCTACAGTTGCTCGAAAAGCAATTGAAAGTTCGTGTTAGAGCATTGCCAACTATTAAAAGTAAAGAGAGTGCATTAAGATTGGAAGTGAAACGCACCAAGGATTACGTTGCAGAATTACTTACCGCGCTTGAAGAACAGATGAAGAAATATGAACATCTTTCAGGTTTATGGAATGAGTTCGACCCTGCGCTGATTTCTGTGAAAGATGTTTCTATTGAGACTAAAAAGGTCGCAGGTGTATTACTCCCCATTTTCGGAGCCGTAACTTTTGAACAGAAATCTTTCAGTCACTTTCATACTCCGGTTTGGGTTCCGGATGGTATTATACTGCTGAAAAAACTCGCAGAAAGTGGGATCAGGGCTGAAGTAGAACAAATGAAATTAGAACGTTTAGAGTATGCCCGCAAGAAAACTACCCAAAAAGTAAACCTGTTTGAAAAAGTGCAGATACCCGGATATTCCGATGCCATTCGCAAAATAAAAAGATACCTTGAAGATGAGGAAAGTCTTTCTAAATCATCACAAAAAATAATGAGAAAGCAACTCGAAAAAGCAGAAAGAAAGGAGGAAGTAGCATGATTGTTAGAATGAAAAAATACAACTTTCTTATCTATCACAAAGACTATCAATCTTTCTTACTTAAATTAAGAGAGTTGGGGGTAGTGCATATCGTGCAGAAACAATTGGGTGCCATGGGTGAAAATAACGACTTGCTTGAATTTATGAAGTTGGAAAAACGTTATCAAGATGTCATCAGAATATTAAACAGAATTAATAATGAAAACAAAACTAAAGAGTTAAAAGTTGTTGATAAAAACCTCTCAGGAGATAAAATTTTGGAAGATATTGAAACACTCCTTTCTGAAAAAGAACGACTTAGCTTAGACAAGCAAATTATTCAAAAAGAACTTGTTCGTATTGCTCCTTTGGGCGATTTTGAACCGGCTAATATCGCACGTCTTGCCGGAAAAGGGTGGCATACTAACCTCCATACTGTTTCCAAATCTAAATTTGATGAAAAATGGTTTGAAGAATACAATGCCGTCCTATTAACACAAAGCGGGTCGCAAATCTATTTCGCTACTTTTACCAAAAATAAAAATATGCCGCCTGTTGAAGCCGAGCATATCCGCTTCTCCGAAAAGTCAATTTCAGGTTGGGAAAATAATCTAAAAGAGATTGAAACACGTAATAAAAATATTGACAACGAATTAATTAAAATTTCACAAGAGCGTATTGAGACACTGCGTTACAACGAAAAAATAATAAACGACCATATTAATTTTGAAAAAGTAGAGTTGAGTGGAGATTCCGCAGTCGCAGAAAAGTTACTGATTTTGGAGGGCTATGTTCCCGAAGAGAATGAACCGCAAACTACAGATATCCTTAAAAAGGAGGCTATCTACTTTAATGTTTCAACACCAGAGCCGCAAGACAATCCTCCTATTAAACTTAAAAACAACCGTTTTGCAAGAGCATTTGAGATGATTGGAGACCTTTACGACCGGCCTAATTACCATGCTTTTGACCTTACACCGTTCTTTGCGCCTTTCTATGCCATATTTTTCGGACTTTGTTTGGGTGATTGTGGTTACGGATTAATTCTCCTTGCGGCATCACTGTTTTTGCGTCGTTTAAACGACAGTTTTTTGCGCACAGCAGGACAATTGCTCACGTATTTGGGTATCGGTACTATTGTTTTCGGTTTTATGAGCGGAACATTCTTCGGAATAGAGTTGCTTGAAGTGAAATGGGGCTGGATACAGCCGCTTAAGAGTGTCATGCTGGATTCTAACCAACTCTTCATGTTTGCTTTACTAATTGGAGGTGTGCAAATTGTGTATGCCATCATCATCAAAGGCATTACACGCTGGATGCGGTTCGGATTTTTCTACTCCTTAGATGCTTTCGGTTGGGTACTCACCATTTTGGGAAATGCTGCCGTTTATTTATTGGCGGATAGCGGCAAATTAGACCCTGCTTATCAGGTTACTGCCCATAAGATTGTTACTGCAATAGGAGGTTTTATGATGCTCTTTTTTAACAGCCCTGAAAAAGGGCTGCGTGGCATACCCGGCAGTATTGGAACAGGGCTGTTCGGATTGTACAACAAACTATCGGGACTCTTGGGAGATGTGCTCTCCTACATCCGTCTCTTTGCACTGGGGATTTCGGGAGCAGTTTTAGGATTAGTTTTCAACAAACTTGCCCTCAGTATGGCACCCGACATTATCATTGTAAGAGAATTAATCATGTTAACTATCCTTCTATTTGGACACACTATCAATATCTTTATCAACAGTTTGGGTGCATTTATTCATCCCATCCGTCTCACTTTCGTTGAATTTTACAACAATGTAGGATTTGAAGGTGGGGGAAAACCTTACGCCCCTTTTAAGAAACAAATTGACAATTAACCATTAACAATTAACCTTTAATCATTAATCATTAAAAAAATATCCTATGGAACCTATTTTATTGGCCTATATTGGCATCGGGCTTATGCTTACACTTTCAGGGCTTGGAAGTATTTATGGTGTAACTATTACCGCAAACGCTTCTGTTGGAGCGATGAAGAAGAATCCTGACAAATTTGGAAACTACATGATTCTCTCTGCCTTACCCGGAACGCAAGGACTTTACGGCTTTCTTGGCTACTTCCTGCTTTCCAAATACTTAGTTGAGACGATTTCCATGTTTCAGGCAGTGGGCATTTTTGCTGTAGCTATAACATTGGGTGTACTTTGCATTTTTTCAGCCATTCGTCAGGCACAAGTTGGCGCAAATGGTATCAAGGGGATTGGTGAAGGACATGATATGTTCGGGCGTAGCATGATACTCATCGTATTTGCGGAATTATATCCTATTATTGGCGTTGCAGCGGTATTCTTGGTAGGGCTTTCGCTAACATAGAAAGGTATGCTTGGAATCTGCGTACCAATTCTCCTGCCCACAACACCAACGAAGTAGATCCAATTATAATCCCCCAGTCGGCAAGTTTTAATGGAACTACGTTAAACATGTCGCCTCCGACGGTTACAATAAACCATTGTCCGAAAAGGATAACTACTGCTATAGCAAGGAAAACCCAACTTTTACACAAAGCCGAAAATACCGGTTTACCGCTCGAAAATGCTTTAGCATTAAACATATTCCAAAATTGAAGCATAACAAATATGGTAAAGAACAGCGATAATTCATAAGATGACAAGCCATTACCCTGTGAGAAATCAAAGAAACTCCTGCAAAGATCTGCAATGCTAAAATCGCTCAAAGTACTTATTTCTGCATGTCTGAAATATTGGAGCAATCCGAACAACAGAATTACGAAGAAGATACCGGTTCTCAAAATATTTTTAGCCATGCTCTTGTTAATAATATGGTCGGTTGCTTTGCGCGGCTTTGCCTGCATAACCTTTTCATTAGGGGGTAATGAAGCGAGTGCTAATGCAGCAAAAGTATCCATAATAAGGTTTACCCAAAGCATTTGAGTAACAGTAAGCGGCGATTGTGTACCGAGAAAGGAGCCTATCAACACAATCAAACAGGCAACCACGTTAATCGTTAACTGAAATAGAATAAAGCGCTGAATATTCTGATACAGTGAACGCCCCCACATTACCGCACGCGAAATACCGGCAAACGAGTTATCCAGAATAGTAATATCGCTTGCCTCTTTGGCTACGGAGGTTCCATCGCCCATGGATAACCCTACATGTGCGGCATTCAAAGCAGGTGCATCGTTAGTGCCATCTCCGGTAACGGCAACAACTTGATCTCTACTTTGCAGAAGTTGTACCAACCGTTGTTTATCCATAGGTCTGGCGCGCGACAATATCTTCAAATTCAAAATACGTTCCAAGAGTGTTTTGTCGTCCATTGCAGCGAACTGTGCGCCGGTAAGGTGGTGTTCTTCGGGCTCATCATCTCCCCATAAACCTGTTTGCCGCGCTATCTCTTTAGTCGTTCCCGGAGTATCGCCTGTAACTATAACTATCTTAATTCCTGCGCTCATGCAAGTTTTTATGGCTTCCGGCACATCGGCGCGAACAGGATCTGAAATAGCCACAAAACCCATATAGGTGAGACTTGTATTTTGTAGTTTACCCTCTTGAATATAAATAGTAGTGTCTTCATTTTCAATAATTTGACAGGCAAACCCTAGTGTGCGCATCCCCTTGTTTTGATAGGTAAGCAGATGTGAAAGAATATCTTCTTTTGAAACAGTAGCCTCTTTACAAAAGTTGAACAGAATTTCCGAGGCACCTTTTACATACAACACTCTCTTACCAAGCAACGGCGATTGTACTATGGTTGCCATATATTTGAGTTCTGCTGAGAAAGGAAGTTGCTCAACGATTTTAGCTTCTTTGCGCAAAGAGTTGTAACTAACGCCGTTTTCGTGCAGCCATAGCAATAATGCGCCTTCAGTGGGATTTCCAATTACTTTTATTTTGTCAGAGTTAGAGTAATCAAGATGAGCGGTAGTATTTACGGCAATGCCCTCATAAATGAGATTTGCGATTTTAGATTTTAGATTTACGATTTGACTATTACCTGTTATTTGTTGCTCACTACCATAAAAATTACAATAAGCAATTCTCATTTGATTTTCGGTTAGAGTTCCCGTTTTATCGGTACAGATTACGGTAGTGGCACCCATGGTTTCGCAAGCATGCATTTTGCGCACGAGATTGTTGGCAGAAAGCATCCGTTTCATACTCGATGCCAAACTTAGAGTAACGCTCATGGGCAACCCTTCCGGAACTGTAACAACAATGATTGTAACGGCAATCATAACAGTATTAAGTGCATACCTGCCGAATTCAATCCAGTTTTCTACAAAAAAAACTCCTGTGAGGGAAAAATAGCTGAGGATACGTCCTATTATGATTAGAGCGGCGATGGTATAACTTGCTTTGGTAATAAGTTCTGCGAGTCTATTCAACTGCTTATTGAGCGGCGTTTCCACGTTATTTTCAATTTGAGCACCTGTATATACTTTTCCGTAATCGGTGGCATCACCTACTCTTAGTACTTGCATAACACCATGCCCGTTGGCAACGGTGGTTCCTTTCATAGCATAGTTTGAGGGATAAGTAGCTTCTGTTGAAAAATGTTCGGGATCGGTTGTTTTTCTACAGACAGGCTCTCCGGTAAGTGTTGACTCATTGATTTGCATCGAAACAGCTTCCAACAGTTCGCCATCGGCAGGCACTTCTTCGCCGGTTTCCAAAATTACTATATCTCCAACAACGACCTCTTTTTTAGCAATTTGACACACATTTCCATACCGGATAACTTTAACCAAAGTGTCATCGTTTACAAGATTTAACAATTCAAACTTTTTATTTGCGCTCAACTCAAACAAAAAACCGACCACAGTAGCCAGCAAAATGGCTACCATGATGCCTGCCGGTTCTAAAAAGATACTCAATTTGGCATACCCTGTAAGGTATTCGTAAAAAGAAACACCTATTGACAATGTTAATGCAATCAGCAGAATAATGATAATTGGGTCGGTAAATTTTTCCAAAAACTGTTTCCACCACGGAAATCTCTTATGTGGCGTTAGAATGTTTTCCCCGTGCAATTTACGACTTTCTACGACTTGTGAAGGAGTGAGACCTGTATGGAGCATTTATGCTATATTATTTAAAATTGTTTTCGCTATTATACAAACAACATTCGTTCCGCCATCGCTCTTCCTAACTCAAAAGCATCCTGATATTTTTCTGCAAAAACAGCCTGTTTGTTTTCCACAGGTATTCCCACTAACTCCCAATTCATGGTTTGAGCAAAGGAAGCCAACTGTTTTACAGCCGCTCCTGCCCATGTGAAGGAACCGTAACAGGAATACAACCGGTTTTTAATTCCACGTTGCTCAATAGCGGATAGCAACTTTCCAATAAGAGGATAGATTCCTCCCATATATGTGGGACTGCCTATAATGAGTGCTTTATATTTAAAAATATCGGATAAAATGAAAGAAGTATCGGTTTTTGATACGTTATGGATAACCACATTTTTTATTCCGCCGGCAACGATTCCTTCGGCAACAGCTTCGGTTAATTGCTGAGTATTTCCGTACATAGATCCATAAACAATTACAACCCCTTCCTCCTCAGGTTCATATCTACTCCATTTATCGTACAGACTCGCTACTTTCGAAAGTTCTTTCTGCCATACAGGTCCGTGTGTAGAGCATATTATTTTTATTTCCAATGTTGATATTTTTTTTAACGCATTTTGGGTAGGAAGTCCGAATTTTCCGACAATACAAGCATAGTATCGTCTCATTTCATTCCAATATTTATCGGTATTGATATTTGAATCTAAATAATCTCCGTCATTCGTGCCGAATGTGCCAAAGGCATCGGCAGAAAATAGTATTTTATCCCTGTTTTCATAAGCAACCATTACTTCGGGCCAATGCACCATCGGTGCCATATAAAAAGTTAAACTCCTTTTACCCAAAGATAAAACTTCCCCTTCTTTTACTTCATACAATTGCGTATTAATGCCAAAATATCCATTCAACATATCGAAAGTTTTGGTATTCCCAACAATCTGAATGTGGGGATATTTTTCCTTTATTAATCCTATACAACCTGCATGGTCAGGCTCAACATGGTTCACAATCAAATAATCAATGGTTCTACCTTTAAGAACAGCATCAATTTTAGCAAAATAAACACTTGCAAACGAGATATCAACGGTATCAATAAGTGTTACTTTCTCGTCTATTATTAAATAAGAATTATAGGAAACACCTTCGGGTAAGGGCAAATAGTTTTCAAAAAGAGGTTTTTGTCTATCGTTTACGCCAACATAATATATATTTTCGGCAATAGGGGTTTTGTTGTACATAAATAATTTAAAGATTTAAGGATTTAAGAAATTATAGATTTAACATATATATATAACCATTAACCATTAATCATTACTCTTCACGCATGGTCAAACTAATCCGTTTTCTCACCAAATCTACTTCAGTAACTTTCACCCACACTTTTTGGTGGAGTTTCACCACATCGTTCGGATTATCCACGTATTGGTTTGCCAATTGGCTGATATGCACCAGCCCGTCTGCGTGTACGCCAATGTCCACAAAACAGCCGAATTTTGTGATATTGGTAACGATACCCGGCACACGCATTCCTACTGCTACATCGTTGATAGAGTTTATAGATTGGTCAAATTCAAAGGTTTCAAACTGCTCTCTGGGGTCGCGACCGGGTTTTGCTAATTCTTGCATGATGTCTTTCAGTGTAGGGAGTCCTATTTTTTCTGAAATAAAGTCGCGTAGTTGGATTTGCTTTTGCAAGGCTTTATTTTTTATGAGTTCCGGTATTTCAGTATCTAAATGTCTCGCCATCATCTCTACCACATGATAAGATTCCGGATGCACAGCACTTTCGTCTAACGGATTTTCTGCACCATGAATACGCAGGAAACCTGCCGCCTGTTCAAATGCTTTTTCGCCAAATCGGGGCACTTTTTTCAATACATTTCTATTTTTAAAAGTGCCATTTGTATCTCTATATTCCACAATATTTTGCGCCAACGCGGGTCCTACTCCGGAAACAAAAGAGAGCAACTCCTTGCTTGCCGTATTCAACTCCACTCCTACCCTATTCACGCAACTTTCTACCACTTCCTGCAAATTCTTTTGTAGCCACTGTTGATTTACATCATGCTGATACTGACCTACGCCAATAGATTTCGGGTCAATTTTCACTAATTCTGCAAGGGGATCCATGAGCCTGCGACCGATAGAGACTGCGCCACGCACCGTTATATCGAAATTAGGGAACTCTTTTCGCGCCACTTCGGAAGCAGAATAGATAGAGGCACCACTTTCGTTCACCATCACAATCGTTATGGGGCGTGAGAAGGGAATATAACGCACAAAGGTCTCGGTTTCTCTGCCGGCGGTACCGTTTCCAATCGCAATAGCATCTACTTCATATTTTTCTACTAAATTAAGCAAGGTGTCCGAAGCAGTTTTATATTGTGGTTCCGGTGGGTGCGGATAAATAAGGTCATGTGCTAATAATTTTCCCTGTTCGCTTAATACCACTACTTTACAACCGGTACGGAAGCCCGGGTCAATGGCTAATGTCGTTTTTTGTCCTAACGGTGCTGCCATTAACAATTGCCTAAGATTTGTACCAAAAACGGCAATAGCTTCTTTGTCTGCTTTCTCTTTAAAGAGTTTGCGCATTTCGGTTTCCATTTGCGGCTGAAGCAAACGTTTGTAGGAATCGTCCACGGCAAGCGAAACTTGCTCTGCGCAGGTGTTGTATCCTTTTAAAACTGTTTTTTTGATAAGTAACACTGTTTTTTCAAGATCGGGTTCAATAGAGAGCCGTAAAAATCCTTCCTCTTCGCCTCTAAACATGGCTAAAATTCTGTGCGATGGTGCTTTACAAAGCTGTTCCTTTGCATCAAAATAGATATTAAATTTGCTTCCTGCTTCCTCTTTTCCTTTCACAACCTTAGAGGTGATAACGGCAAATTTGGCAAAGGTTTCGCGCATTTTTACACGCACGGCAATATTTTCGCACACCCATTCAGCAATAATATCACGCGCTCCTTGCAATGCTTCATCTACGTTGCTCACCCCTTTTTCGGTATCAATGTATTGTTTTGCAATTTGCTCCAGTTGAACCTGTTTTTGCTCGTAAATAATAATGGCAAGCGGTTCCAATCCTTTTTCAATGGCAACTGTAGCACGGGTTTTTCGTTTGGGGCGATAAGGCAAGTACAAATCTTCCAACTCACTCATAGTTTGCGCATTGTTAATTTTCTGCGCCAACTCCGGCGTAAGTTTTCCCTGTTCTTCAATAGAATCTAAAATCACGCCACGGCGCTTGTCTAATTCCACCCACTTCTCGTACAAATCGCGTATTTCAGCAATTTGCACCTCGTCTAAACTACCTGTGTTCTCTTTTCTGTAACGCGCAATAAAAGGAATGGTAGCCCCTGATTCCAACAAATCGAGGGTACTTTTCACATAATGCTCAGGAATACCGAGAACTTTGGCAATAAGAGCTGAGTAATTTTTCAATGGTTAATGGTTGGTAATAATTGGTTATGGCATTCTATGTTGAGATTATTGAGGTAAAACCAAACGGAATCCAATGTATGTACTTTTAAAATCAGGAGATTGGACACCTCTAAATGACACGCGGCACATATTTGCTCCGAAATTGTATCCACCCCCACGTACCACACGGCTTTCGCCGGAATAAGGACCTGAAGGATTGTTTTGTGCTTGCTCGCTATAGTTGTCATACCAATCGCTGCACCATTCCCATACATTGCCGCTCATATCAAAAATATCCAATTCATTAGCCTCCTTCAAGCCCACAGGGTGGGTGATTTCGTTACTATTAGCAAAAAACCATGCGACCTCTTCCACAGTATGGCTTCCGCTATACCTGAAAGCTTTACTTTCATTGCCTCCGCGCGCTGCATACTCCCATTCGGCTTCAGTAGGCAATCGGTATCTTTTTCCTGTTTTCTCATTCAGTTTTTTAATGTAATCCTGCACTTCATTCCAACTCACTTTTTCAACAGGAAGAGTATCTCCTTTGTGTGCACTTGGGTTAGTTCCCATAAGTGCTACCCATTCTTTTTGAGTAACCTCATATTTCCCTATTTGAAAACTACTTAGGGTAACCTCATGGGCAGGGATTTCGTTTGGTTCACAATCATCGCCCTGTTCGTTGGTACACCCCAACACAAAAGTTCCACCTTCAACAAACACCATTTCAGGCTCATATAAAATACCGGAAAAAACTACATTCACAATACAGGTTGCATAGAACCCACCATCATTAGTCGTAACGGTAATCACTGTACTGCCTACCTGTTTCCCTGTAACACTACCTCTGTTTACTACAGCCACATTAACATTGCTGCTTCTCCATGTTACGGTTTTATTAGTGGCATCTTCGGGCAATACCGTTGCCTTTAAAAATACCGTTTCACCAAGTTCAACACTCACATTGGGCTCATTGAAAATAACTCCTGTAACATTTTTATCCTGACAGGAAACAGTAACTATCAATAGTAAAATTGCAACTGCAATTAGATTAAGAATGTTTCTTTTCATTTACTTATAATATAATTTGCAAAAATATAAAAATTACTTTACCTCCATTTTCTCCGTCAAATCGTTATACTCTAACACTACTTTCCGGTTATCGTCAATACGGTTGAGGAGAATCTCCTCGGCGAGCACATCTTCTACATATTTTTGGATGGCGCGTTTCAACGGGCGGGCACCATAGTTGCTGTCCCACCCGGCTTCAGATAGAAAGTTTTTTGCTTTTTCGGTAACAGTTACTTCCAAGCCTAGTCCTGCCACGCGTTTTAGAACTTTATTCAATTCTATTTCAATTATTTTCACTATTTCTTGTTTGTTTAAGCTATTAAAATAGACAATGTCATCAATACGGTTCAGGAATTCTGGGGCGAAGTTCTTTTTGAGCGCATTTTCCAATACGCCATGTTCAATTTTACCTTTATTAGCCTGTATTGCGGAGGTATTGAATCCCACGCCGGTGCCAAAATCTTTCAATTCACGCGAGCCAATATTAGAGGTCATAATGATAATTGTATTCTTAAAATCCACCTTTCTGCCAATACCATCTGTAAGTTGTCCGTCATCAAACACCTGCAACAAGACATTATACACATCGTGGTGTGCTTTTTCAATTTCATCGAGTAGTACAATGGAGTAGGGTTTTCGACGTACTTTTTCGGTGAGTTGCCCGCCTTCTTCATATCCTACATACCCGGGCGGTGCTCCAATTAAACGCGAAACGGTGTGTTTTTCCATATATTCACTCATGTCAAGGCGAATCATTGCCTCTTGCGAATCGAATAGATAATCGGCTAACACTTTAGCGAGGTAGGTTTTTCCAACACCAGTAGGTCCCAGAAACACAAAAGTACCGATAGGTTTGTTTGGGTCTTTCAACCCTACTCTGTTTCTACGTATTGCCTTGGCAATTTTCAAAATTGCTTCATCTTGTCCAATCACTTTTCCTTCCAATTCCTGCGCCATGAGCATCAACTTTTCCCCTTCATTTTTGGCGATACGTTTTACCGGTACGCCGGTCATCATAGCGATCACTTCCGCCACATCTTCATCGGTAACTTCCGGGCGTTGCGTATTAGAGCTGCTTTCCCACTCTTTTTTATGTTGCGCCAATTCATCTTCCGTTTTCTTGACAGAATCGCGGTAATCGGCTGCCAATTGGAACTGTTGATTTATGACCGCCTCATTTTTCAGTTTCTGCAAGTCTTCAATTTGCTTTTCGAGGGTTAATATTTCCTGCGGAACATGTATGTTGGTGATATGCACCCGTGCCCCTGCTTCATCTAAGGCATCAATCGCCTTATCAGGCAAGCATCTGTCTGTAATATAGCGTGTTGAAAGCGCTACACAGGCTTGTAGTGCATCATCATTATAACGCACCAAATGGTGGTCTTCGTAGCGGTCTTTAATATTCTTCAATATCTCCAATGTTTCTTCAATGGTAGTAGGTTCCATCATAATTTTTTGAAAGCGACGCTCTAATGCGCCGTCTTTCTCAATATATTGCCGGTATTTGTCTAACGTTGTAGCGCCAATACATTGAATATCGCCACTGGCGAGTGCGGGCTTGAACATATTTGAGGCATCGAGGCTACCCGGCGGGCTTCCCGCGCCCACCATCGTATGCAGTTCGTCAATAAAGAGAATTACATCGCGTTTTTTTTCCAACTCTGCCACAATCCCTTTCATGCGCTCTTCAAACTGTCCGCGATACTTGGTACCGGCAACCAACGATGCCATATCTAAACTGACCACACGCTTGTTGAGGAGGGTTCTGGAAACTTTACCCTGTGAGATACGCATGGCAAGTCCTTCAGCGATGGCAGACTTTCCTACTCCCGGCTCTCCGATAAGCACGGGATTATTCTTTTTTCTTCTACTGAGTATCTGCGCAATACGTTCCAGCTCTTTCTCACGCCCCACTATAGGGTCTAACCTTCCTTCGGCAGCGTGTTTGGTAAGGTCTTTGCCGAAACTGTCCAACATGGGGGTTGCCGAGCGGGGGTGCCCTTTTTGCTGTTTTCTGCCACCACGGCGACGGTCATCTTCCTCATCGTCGTCGTCATCATCGTCGGAACCTGCCATTGCCGGACCGAAACCAACAGGAGCCTCTTCCGCTTTGATGTCGGAAAGTACATTTTCGTAAGTCATGCCTGTTTTTCGCAGCAACGACTTTATGGCATTATTAGAGTCTGTTCTGCCATCTTTCAGAATGGCTAATATAAAGTGAATGGTTTCAATATATTCGCTCCTGCACTCTTTAGAAACCAAGTAGGCTAAGCGAAACAGATTTTCTGTAAGAACATTGAATTTGAGGGTATCGAAATCTGTATTTACTTTATGTTCGTTGTTTTGCAACATCTCCTGAATTTGCAAACACAATTGTGAGGTATCTATTTTATACAAGTCACAAATTTGCTGAACGGCATTAAAAGAACTTGCTTTAAAGATAGCGAGCGCCACTTGTTCTACCCCTACTGAACTATAGCCATATTTCAAGGATATTCTTTTAGCCTCATCCAAGGCGTTTTTCATTTCTTCGGAAAACTTAAAATTCATCTGCAATATCAATTAAAAATAACTTGATATTAACAATAATAATCCCAAAATATTGTATGGGAAGGGAGTTAGATTTACGATTTGCGCAACCTCATCTCAACTTCAAACAACCTATCTCTAATCGCTAACAACTCGCTACTCGATACTTGTTGCTCATTGCTTATGAGTATTGGCTCGTAATCCGTTGTCTGATGCTTTGCTTTCAAAAACTGCAAAATCCTTAACCCATCAGCTTTTTCGTGAAATGCGCGTGTAAATTGAGAGAGTGTCTTAAAATTCCTACGCAACAAACTCCATAAGTCACCTGTCTTGTACTGCATTTTCAGAAAATCAATAAATTCTGTCTCAACATCTTCGGTAAACAATTTGGGAATTATACGGTAAGTATCTTCAATAGAATCGAATAAAGAAGGATGATAAATGGGATAACTTTCCCATCTTCCGCTACTTCCTTTAATCATGGCAGGACCGGTTCCGAAAGGTACTCGTGTAGAGAACCGTACAGCAGGATATACAAGGGCTGAATTGTAGTTTGAAATTGATGTCATCTTTCTTAGTTTCTGCAATAGGTAAAAATCTTCTCCGCTGCTAAGGGGGGTGATGTTACGGATTTTTCGCAATGCTTTTACTTTTAAAGCAATGGCAGAGCCAATCGCAGTAAATGTATAAGGAGAACCGATACGGTGCATGTTTATAAAATAGTTACGCAAATAAATCTCGTAACGCAAAATAGCACGATTGGCATTTTCATCTTCTGTGAGCTTGTGATAATACGGCACAGAAATCACATCCACTTTATTTTGAGTGAAATTTTCTCCTATAGACTGAAAATAATTTTCATCAAACAGCGTATCGGCATCTAAACTAATAATTACATCTTCGTGGTCTGCTATTTTCATAATCTCCTCAAAAATTGTTTTCCGAGCCCAACCCACTCCCAATTCTTTTTTCTTCCATCCCAAAGTTGGAGAACTCTTGTCAATGATTTTAAGGTTAAAAGTATGAAAACCATTAAGGATTTTTAATAATTCCCGATTGTTGTAGCATACTTCTATCTTTTCAGGGTCATCCCACCATGACTCAGGTTGATTTACACAAATATATACTGTAAAAGGATAAGAGTTTTTTTGTTTGGCAACAGCAGCGAGCGTTTGAGGCAAAAACTCTAATTCATCAAGGGCTGGAATGGCGATAAAAAGATGCATGATGAATTTTGTATAGAAGGAGTATTGCTTCAATCATGTTGCGAAAATAGTATAAAATCTGTATTTTTGCCGCCCTTATGAAAAAAATTATCCCTCCCGTTGATACAAAGCTGTTAGAGATGGAACTTACCGAAGATAAGTTTTTGAGAGAGACGAATGTGGGACATAACTACATCTATATTATTACGGCTCATGACTCTCCTAATGTGATGCGCGAAATTGGGCGACTGCGAGAAATTACTTTTAGAAAAGCCGGTGGCGGTACCGGAAACGAAATAGATATTGATGAATATGATACTGCAAAAATCCCTTTCAAGCAACTGATCGTTTGGAACAGTGAAGCCAAAGAAATTGTGAGTTCTTACCGATTTATTCTCGGAAATGAGGTGCCCCTTGATGTAAATGGATATCCCCATACACCAACTTCTAAATTATTTCTCTTTTCTAAAAAATTTATTGAAGGTAAATGGCAAAAAACTATTGAACTGGGGCGCAGTTTCGTACAGCCTAAATATCAAGGTACCTCAAACCCCAAACTCGGACTCTTTTCGCTGGATAACATCTGGGACGGGCTCGGAACTCTAGCGGTAGACTACCCGGAAGTGAGTTTCTTCCTCGGAAAAATGACAATGTACAACAGCTACAACCGATTAGCCAGAAATTTAATCCTTTTCTTTTTGAAAAAATATTTCAAAGGCGACAAAAACCTAATCACCCCATTTTTCCCTGCGGAAGGTGACAAAAGAAAACAGGTTTTTCAGTCTGTTTTCAGAAATAATACTTATAAAGAAGATTTCAGAGTACTGAACGATAATATCCGAGACCTGAAAACATCTATCCCTCCGCTGATTAAAAGTTACATGTCGCTCTCTTCTAAAATGAAATGCTTTGGCGCTACTGCAAACCCGGAATTTGGTCCCGTTGAAGAGATTGCCATTATGATTAAAATTGCAGATATTAACGAAGACAAAAAAAGAAGATATATCTACTCCTATAAAAGCAGAAAGAAAAAAAGAAAAAGAAAAAAAAAGGCTGCTCTTGCAAGCAGCCTTTATATTTAACCTTCAATATATTTTTATGTTATAAAAAGAATTGAACTGAACCGCAGTGGATATACAAATAAATGGTATTTCCTGCCGGGCATGGAACAACCAATTTGTTGTCGTGATTGAATCCGGTGGTTGCACCTAATTCTTTCTTCAAATCAGCCTCTTTTTGTGAGTGGATGTTTCCGTTTTTGGGGAATTTCTTTGTAACCATATTTTGGTTGAAAGCCATTACGCCAAAGCTACCTTTGCCAAAGTTATCAATAGTAACTTCAATGTTACCGCCAACGATTTTAGCACTTCCGGTTCCAACGATTTGGAATTTGTTGCCTACTACGAAATCAAGTTTTACACCTGCTTCCAATTCTGCTTTGGTGAATGTGGCATAGCAAAAATGGTTGCTGCCATACACAACACCTGCATTGAAAGATTGAGGATCTTGCGGGTTTCCGTTTTTAGGATTAAGACTTGCAATAATGTTAGGAACATTGCCTTTTTGGGTTGCTGTTACGCTA
>Ga0123353_10005186_pt1 | contig 17027 bp, 16 predicted proteins | sample TergutLab28metaG_3_FD_92763 | JGI IMG/M metagenome (GOLD analysis project Ga0123353, IMG submission 92763) | Labiotermes labralis P3 segment gut microbial communities from Petit-Saut dam, French Guiana - Lab288 P3 | ecosystem: Host-associated > Arthropoda: Insects > Digestive system > Gut ...
ATGTCAGGCGGGCAGCGTTGCCATGGAGACTTATGCCACAGGCATCGCTTTAAAGGGGGCAGGTGTGGTGAGCGGATACGATATTACCACAGAATCTGCAGTTGCAAAAATCATCTTATTAACAGGTCAATTTACTGATAATAATATTATTATTGATATGCTCAACACGAACCTTCGAGGAGAAATTACAATTTCTTTGTAGTTAATTAAAAATTTTTGCGTACATTGCGCCGTGTTTTATAATTCGGTGGATATGTGCCTGAGAGGAATTTGACAATAAGGGAGAGGTGGCCGAGTGGTCTAAGGCGCACGCCTGGAAAGTGTGTGAGCTTCAAAAGGGCTCCGCGGGTTCGAATCCCGCCTTCTCCGCAGAATGATAAAATGTATGATCAGAGATAGAAATAACCCAAATAGAATAAAAAACTTAAATAAAAAACTTAATAACTTGTTTAACCATCTAATTACAAAATTTTTATGAAAAAACTTTTCATGGTTTTAGCAGTACTCGGCTTTATCACTTTTTCTGCCCAGTATGTAATTGCCCAAACGGCTACTGAGGTCACTTCCGTTGAAGAACCCATTCACCAACAACTTAAAACTAAGTTTATTGAAGGGGGCGCCTCGTTTATGGCTGTCATCCTCCTCTGTTTGATTCTTGGACTTGCCCTTGCAATTGAACGTATTATCTACTACGCACTTTCGGACACAAACACCAAACGGTTGTTGGGTGATGTGGAAGATACTCTTGGCAATGGAGGTGTGGAAGCCGCCAAGGAGGTTTGCCGGAACACCCGCGGCCCTGTAGCGAGCATTTTCTATCAGGGACTCTGTCGTATAGATCATGGCTTAGACGCAGTTGAAAAATCAATCATCTCCTACGGCGGTGTACAAACAAGCAATTTAGAAAAAGGTTTATCCTGGATTCAACTCTTTATTGCCGTTGCACCTATGTTGGGATTCTTGGGAACAGTACTTGGTATGATTCAGGCTTTTGACGACATTCAGGCTGCCGGTGACATCTCCCCGAATATTGTGGCAGGAGGTATGAAAGTGGCTTTGATCACCACCGTAGGGGGTCTTGTAGTGGCCATCATCCTCCAGTTTTTCTACAACTATTTATTATCAAGAATCGACTCTCTTGTGATCAAGATGGAAGACGCTTCAATCTCTTTCATGGATATTCTGACAAAATCTAAAAAATAACCTCTCGATGAAGAAGATCAATAATATTTTATTGTATGTCATTTTAGCCATTTCGGCTTTTATGACAATCTATTACTTTTTCTTTGGGGGTACTGAGTTTACAAGAGTCGGAAATCTTCTGATTTGGGCTTATATTCTTTTGGGATTGGGGGTTTTATTGCTTATTCTTGTCCCCTTCCTCAACATCGGAGCCAATCCATCTTCCCTCAAAAAAGGAGGCATCAGTGTTGCCTTTATCGTTGTGCTGTTTGCTCTTTCCTATTTTCTCTCAACCGATGCACACACAGTATCTACTCAGGCCATGCTTGAACCCCCCTCCTCTACCACCCTGAAAATTATCGACACCGGCCTTCTCGCAACCTACTTGCTGCTCGTTGCGTCTGTTGTGGCTATTCTTTTCGGAGCAGTCTATATCAGCATTAAAAAACGTTAACTTATATCCATTATGGCAATAAGATCAGCAGGTACAATTAATTCAGGTTCAATGGCAGATATTGCGTTCCTGATGCTCACCTTCTTCCTGATGACCACTACTATGGATGTGGATGCGGGTTTGCAGCGCCGTCTGCCGCCTATGCCTGACGATGATCAGCAGCAAGAAGAAGTCAAGATCAATCGCCGGAACCTATTGGTTGTGCTCATCAATTCAAACGACAAAATTTTTGCAGGAGGGCAGCCTATCGAAATCTCTGAGCTTAAAGAGAAAGTGAAAGCCTTTGTAGTAAATGAGTATGACGACCTCAATCTTCCCGAAAAAGAGGTTGCCGATGTTGAAAACTTTGGCTTATACCCTGTGACAAAAGGGGTGATTTCCCTGCAAAATGACCGCGGAACCACTTATGAGGTTTACCTGAAAGTTCAAAATGAATTGGTAAAGGCGTACAATGAGCTTCGCGACGAATTTGCAATGCAACAATATGGCAAAGTTTTCTCCAAATTGGATGAGACACAGCAAAAAGTTGTTCGCACTATTTACAACCAAAGCATCTCCGAGGCTGAGCCAAGGGATGTGGGTAAGAAACGATAAATAGGAGGGTTCGATATGTCAAAATTTAGAAAAAAAGGGAAAAATGAAGTTCCGGAAGTGAGCACCGCCTCGCTTCCCGACATTGTGTTTTTGATTTTGTGTTTCTTTATGGTAACCACAAAGTTTCGCGAAACGGAAAGCAAAGTGATCGTTCGTGTACCCCATGTATCGGAAATAGCGAAATTAGATCGAAAAGATTTGGCAAGCTACATCAGCATTGGCTCTCCAATACCGGCCCTTAGGGCACAATATGGAGACGACACCCGTATTCAACTCAACGACTCCTTCAAATCGGTGGATGATATCCGCGACTTCATTGCAGCGGAGCGGGAATCAAGAAGTGAGGCCGACCGCCCCTATATGACGGTTTCGCTCAAGGTGGACCAAAATGTGCGTATGGGTACTGTATCAGACGTAAAGCAGGAGTTGAGACGCTGCTCCGCTTTAAAGATAATGTACTCCGCCCGCAGGGGCACTTCTGAGGAGCTATAAAGAAGTGCGAGGCTGTTTAGAGAGATCATTTCAAAAAACAGCGTAACAATCATGTTAGAGGTCGTCTAAATAGTTGTATTAGACGGCCTCTTAATTTAAAAAAAAGTAAAAAATCAACAGCGATGACAACACAAACTCTTCGATTCAACACCCTGTTCCTTTGTACCACCCTTTTGTTTTTTGGTTGCACTTGTGACCATACGCCCAAGGCCAAATATGTCTTCTTCTTTATTGGAGATGGTATGGGGCTTGCCCACATCTCTTTAACCGAAGCCTACCTCTCAGCCCAGAAGGGAGAGATTGGGAACGAATCGCTTAACTTTACCCAATTTCCGGTGGTTGGAATCACCACCACCTACTCTATCGGCAACATCATCACCGAATCTTCCGCTGCCGGTACCGCTTTAGCTTCCGGAGAGAAGACCACCAACAGAATGTTGGGTATGCGCCCCGATTTCACTAATTTAAAGAGTATTGCCTACCCAATCCACGAAGCGGGATACTCGGTAGGCATCCTCTCCAGCGTTACCATCGACCACGCCACTCCGGCAGCGTTCTATGCCAACTCTGCCTCCCGAAGCGACTACTATAACATAGCGCTGCAACTTCCCCAATCGGGCTTTGCATTTTTCGGGGGCGGCGGACTCTCCCAACCCACCGGCAGAAATAATGACCAACAATCTGTTTATGAAGCAATTTCAGATGCAGGCTACACCATAGTGCGCGGAGCCGGAGGCTACCAACTGCACAAAGAGGGCGCCACCAAAATGTATTACACTCAGGCCGAAGGTATTGAAGGCGACCTGCCCTATTCCATTGACAGAAAAGAGAACGACCTTACCCTGCCCATGGTTGCGGAAGCCGCCATTGATTTTCTCTACAACCCTAAGGGTAAAGGCTTCTTTATTATGTGTGAAGGAGGTAAAATAGATTGGGCAGCCCACTCTAATGACGCCAAAACCACCATTCTTGAGGTGCTCGACTTTGCAGACGCCATAGAGTTGGCCATTGCATTCTACTCAAAACACCCCAATGAAACGCTGATTGTGGTGGCCGCCGACCATGAAACAGGAGGGTTAAGCCTCGGATACGAAAAGGGTTACGAAGTGTTTTTTGATGAACTCGTTGATCAGCAACGCTCCATAGACGCCGACCAATCGACAACAGAAGCGGTACGCAAGAGCAATCGTGATGCACAAATTGGCTGGACTTCAGGTTCACACACCGGAGTTGCCGTTCCTATTTTTGCAATTGGCGCAGGAAGTGGTAACTTTGGCGGGAAAATGGATAATACAGATGTTCCCAAGAGGATTCTCAATGCCATGGGCATTAAGTAGTCTGAATGTCATTGTTCATTTCAAATTAGTTTACATGATGGGTTACAAATTATTTTGAGTGATGGATTATAAAGTAGCAGATATTCGGTTGGCGGAGTTTGGGCGGAAAGAGATTGAGATTGCTGAGCATGAGATGCCCGGATTGATGGCTTTGCGTAGAAAATATGCTCAGGCGCAGCCTCTTAAAGGGGCGCGTATCATGGGGTCTCTCCACATGACGATTCAGACGGCCGTGTTGATTGAGACGTTGCGGAGTTTGGGGGCGGAGGTGCGCTGGGCTTCATGCAATATCTTCTCTACTCAGGACCATGCTGCTGCGGCGACTGCTGCGGCAGGTGTACCTGTATTTGCGTGGAAAGGAGAGTCTTTGGAAGAGTATTGGTGGTGTACGGAGCAGGCGCTTACCTTTCTAAACGGTGCGGGGCCTCACTTGATTGTGGATGACGGAGGGGATGCTACACTTTTGATTCACAAAGGAGTGGAGGCAGAGCGCGACCCTTCTGCGCTTGAGGTCGTTCCCTCAAATAGAGAGGAGGAGGCGATCCTCCGGCTGCTTGGGGAGTCGCTGCAAAAGAGTCCCAAGAAGTGGAGCACCATGGTGCAACATATCAAAGGGGTGAGCGAGGAGACCACCACCGGCGTACATCGCCTCTATCAGATGGAGGAGCAGGGGAAGTTGCTCTTTCCTGCAATCAACGTAAATGACTCCGTTACCAAGTCGAAGTTCGACAACCTCTACGGCTGCCGCGAATCGTTAGCAGACGGCATTAAACGCGCCACAGACGTGATGATTGCCGGAAAGGTGGTGGTGGTGTGCGGCTACGGAGATGTGGGAAAAGGGTGCGCCCGCAGTATGCGTGCCTACGGCGCACGGGTGATTGTCACCGAAATAGACCCCATCTGCGCCCTGCAAGCCGCCATGGAGGGCTTTGAGGTAAAGACGGTGGAATCGGCTTTGGACGAAGGCAATATCTTTGTAACTGCCACCGGAAACCGCGACATTATCACCATTGAACATCTGCAAAAGATGAAAGATCAAACCATTGTGTGTAATATCGGTCACTTTGACAACGAAATTCAGGTGAGCGCCTTAGAGGAGTTCCCAAACATTCGGAAAGTGAACATCAAGCCGCAAGTGGACAAATATATCTTTCCAACAGGCAACGCCATCTTCCTCCTTGCCGAAGGGCGGTTGGTCAATTTGGGCTGCGCCACAGGCCACCCCTCTTTTGTGATGAGCAACTCCTTTACCAACCAGACACTTGCACAGATTGCTCTATGGACACAAATCTATCCGTTGGGGGTTCATTGCCTCCCCAAAATTTTGGATGAAGAGGTCGCCCGCCTCCACTTGGGACAATTGGGCGTAGAACTGACCCAACTTCGCCCCTCTCAGGCCGCTTATATAGGCGTTCCTCAGGAGGGGCCTTATAAGCCAGACTATTATAGATATTAAATTTTATAGAATATGAAGACTCCGGGAAGAACCCCTGTAATCGACCTCCTGCACACTGCACCCACAACAGAAGAGGTGACCGTTAAAGGATGGGTGCGCACCAAACGCCGCGGCAGCAAAGACGTCACCTTTGTAGCGCTCAACGACGGCTCCTGTATCCACAACATTCAGATTGTGTTTCATACCGACCAATTTAGCGACGATGACCTAAAGAACATCACCACCGGCGCTTGCATTGGCGTATCGGGCTTATTGACAGCTTCTCAGGGGAGCGGTCAGGCGGTAGAGATTGCCGCCCGAAAGGTAGAGGTGTATGGCGGCGCACCGGAAACATACCCCTTGCAGAAAAAGGGGCACAGCATGGAGTTCCTCCGAGAGATCGGGCACTTGCGTCCCCGTACCAACACCTTTGGGTGCATCTTTCGGATACGCCACGCCATGGCCTACGCCATTCACCACTATTTTAACCAAAACGGATTCTTCTACCTCCATGCGCCCATCATCACCGCTTCCGATGCCGAGGGCGCCGGAGCGATGTTTCAAGTAACCACCCTCCACCTCAATCATCCGCCCCGCACCAAAGAGGGCGAAATTGACTACACCCAAGACTTCTTTGGCCGTCAAGCCTCCCTCACCGTCAGCGGTCAACTCGAGGGAGAGTTGGCAGCGATGGCGTTGGGGAATGTCTATACCTTTGGCCCCACCTTTAGGGCGGAGAACAGCAACACCCCCCGCCACTTGGCCGAATTTTGGATGATTGAGCCTGAAATGGCGTTCTACGAAATCAAAGAGAACATGGATTTGGCAGAAGATTTTATCAAATATTTACTGCGTTACGCCTTAGAGCACTGCATGGACGATCTGCGCTTCTTAAACGATATGTTTGACAAAGAACTGATTGCCCGTTTGGAGGGCGTCTGCAACACCCAATTTGTGCGCCTCACCTACACCGAGGGGGTTGATATTTTGATGAAGTCGGGGCACACCTTTGAATACCCCGTTTCTTGGGGCGTTGACCTCCAAAGCGAGCACGAACGCTACTTAGTTGAGACACATTTCCGGAAACCTGTTATCCTAACCGACTACCCCAAGGAGATTAAGGCTTTCTACATGAAGCAAAACAGTGATGGAAAGACCGTCCGTGCCATGGACGTCCTCTTTCCCAAAATCGGAGAGATCATTGGCGGCTCCCAACGGGAAGAGCGTTACGATGTATTGATGAAACGCATCACCGAACTCAACATGAGTATGGACTCACTTTGGTGGTACTTAGACACCCGCCGTTTTGGCACCGCCCCCCACAGCGGCTTCGGACTCGGTTTCGAGCGCCTCCTCCTCTTCGTCACCGGCATGACCAACATCCGAGACGTCATTCCCTTCCCGAGAACTCCGAAATCCGCTGACTTCTAAAAAGACTACTATGCTCGTAATAGGTATCGCCGGTGGAACCGGTTCCGGAAAAACCACCGTGGCAAACAAAATCATGGAGATCCTCCCTCCCAACGAGGTAGCCCTCATCCCCCAGGACGCCTACTACAAAGACAACAGCCACCTCCCCTTAGAAGCGTGCTACAAGCTCAACTTTGACCACCCCGACTCCATTGACTTTGACCTGTTGGTGAGCCACGTCAATGAGTTGCGCCATGGGAACCCTGTCGAACAACCCATCTATTCCTACCTCACCTGCTCCCGCGCCAAAGAGACCGTCACCATAGCGCCCGCCAAAGTGATCATCATCGAAGGCATCCTCATCTTCAGCTGCACCGAATTGCGCCAATGTATGGATATTAAGGTCTTTGTGGATGCAGATGCAGACGATCGGCTCAGCCGTGTCATCTGCCGCGACATTTTGGAACGCGGGCGCTCAGTCGATGTAGTGTTGCATCGCTACGACTCAGTAGTGAAGCCCATGCACCTCCAGTTCATTGAGCCTACCAAACGCTACGCTGACATTATTGTTCCCCAAGGCGGACACAACCAGGTTGCCATTGACATCCTCTTGGCCACCATCGAAAAATACCTCAAATGAAGAGAGAAAACAATGCCGGCATCTACCTCACCGTTTCAGTTCACCTGATTGTTCTCATTATTTTTCTTCTATATCAAATCAGGTTTGAATTGAAACAAGAGGTTGGGTTTGTGCTCGACTTCACCAAGCAGGAGGAGGTTGAACGCCTCATGCAAAAAGCGCAACTGCGTGCCGAAGTGTCGCAAGAGTTGGACGCCCTCCTCTCCGGTGGCTCCACCGCCCCTCGAAATGTGGTGGTGAATGCCTCTGAACGAGGACAGCAACTACGAGACGACCGCTTTCGCAACCCCGCTCAGGTGTATGACGAGCATCAGCAGTTGCAAGCCAAGTTGGACGCCTCCCGAAGAGCCGCCCAACAGATGCAGGGAAGTGACGATGCTGCCTCCCTCCATCAGAGCGAACCCACCCAAGCCGAAACCTACAAAGGCCCCTCCGTCATCTCCTATAAATTAGAGGGGCGCAAAATGACCAACGCCAACATTCCCGCCTACAAATGCCTCAATGGCGGAGACGTCACTGTGGTGATTGGGGTAAATCCAAAAGGCTACGTAACCACCGCATCGGTAGTGCAGGAGTTCTCCTCCTCCGACCCCTGCCTCAAAGCATCTGCCATGGACGCAGCCCGCCGCGCCCGCTTCTCCGAAAACAACAACGCCCCGCCCCAGCAACAGGGCGAAATTGTTTACCGCTTTGTTAAGCAATAGTTTTTAGTTTCTATTTTTAATCTTGAACCTTCACCCATATTTCACCATGAAAAATTTAACCCTGTTTGCGCTAAGCATCATGCTGTTAAGCGCCTGTAACCCCACCGGTACAAACATGAACAACAATCCTTTATTGCTGGAGTTCAACACTCCTTTCGAGACTCCGCCCTTTGATCAAATCCTTCCGGAGCACTTCAAACCCGCCTTTATGGAGGCGATGAAACAACACTGCGCCGAAATCGACGCCATTATTAAAAGTCGGAAAAAGCCCACCTTTGAAAATTGCCTCGTCCCTTTGGACCGCTCGGGGCTGCTGCTTGAGCGCGTTGCGACCATCTTTTTCAACTTGCTGGAAGCCGAACGGAGCGATGTTCTGCAAGCCATTGCCATGGAGGTGATGCCCCTGCTGAGCGAACACTCCGACAAGATTTCGTTGAATCCCAAACTCTTTGAAAAGATTCAAGCGATTTACAATCAACGTAAGGAATTGGAACTAACTCCTTTGGCGCTGCGCACCTTAGAGAAATTCTACAACGATTTTGTACGCAACGGCGCCAACCTCAACGAAACAGATAAAGCGCGTATGATGCAGATTAACGCATCGCTCTCCACCCTCTCGTTGCAATTTGGCGACAACCTGATTAAAGAGACCAACGCCTTTCAATTGGTAGTGGAAGAGCGTAGTAAGTTGGCCGGACTTCCCGAAGCCAACCTTACGGCAGCGGCAGAGGAGGCAAAAGCAGCCGGACTTGACGGCAAGTGGCTCTTCACCCCCAAGAAACCGAGCTGGATCCCCTTTCTGCAATATGTACATAACCGTCCCCTGCGTGACGCCCTCTACCAAGGCTACTATATGCGCGGCGACCATAACAATGAGAATGACAACAAAGCCCTCATCGAACAGATGGTGAACCTCCGTTTGGAGAAGGCAGTACTATTGGGCTACCCCACCTACGCCACCTACGTCATAGCTGAGAACATGGCCGCCACGCCACAGAATGTATTCGGTTTTTTAAACCGCATTTGGGCGCCCGCCATTGAAGTGGCGAAAAAAGAGTTGACCGAAATGCAAAAAATCGCCAACCGTGAGGGCGCCAACTTCAAACTCGAACTTTATGACTGGTGGTACTACGCCGAAAAGTTACGCAAACAAAAGTACAATTTAGACGAATCGGAGATTCGTCCCTACCTGAAATTAGAGAATGTGCGGGATGGTATGTTCTTTGTTGCCAACAAACTCTATGGAATTACCTTTAAAAAGCGCACCGACATTCCTGTCTATCACCCTGATGTAGAGACCTTTGAAGTGCTTGAATCTGACGGAACCCACCTTGCCATCTTCTATTTGGACTACTCCGTTCGCCCGGGCAAGAGCGCCGGCGCATGGTGCACCGGTTTTCGTCACTACCTGAAAACAGAGGATAAAGAGATCTTTCCCTTGGTATCGGTCGTGTGCAACTTCCCCCGCCCTGTGGGAGACGCCCCTGTGCTCCTGAGCTGGGACGAAACCGAAACGCTCTTTCACGAATTTGGGCACGCCCTCCACGGTTTCTTCATACGAGGTGACTACCGCCGCACTGCCGGAAACGTCCCCCAAGATATGGTGGAACTCCCCTCCCAAATTATGGAGAACTGGGCGAGCGAGCCGCAAGTATTGAAAGAGTACGCATTACACCACCAAACAGGCGCCCCCATGCCCGACGGCCTCATCAAAAAGATTGCCAACAGCAACCACTTCAATCAGGGCTTTATGACGGTAGAGTACGTTGCCGCCTCGTTGCTCGACATGGAGTGGTACAGTTTAACTCAGCCCTTTAGCGGAGATGTAAACGCCTTTGAACAAACTATTTTAAACAATAAAGGCTTGATTAAGGAGATTTTACCGCGCTACCGCTCCACCTACTTCTCGCACATCTTCGACGGAGGCTACAGCGCCGGTTACTACGTCTATCTCTGGGCAGAGGTGTTGGACTCAGACGCCTTTGACGCCTTCAAACACTCCGGCGACATCTTCAATCCGGAGTTAGCCGCCAAATTCCGTAAATACATCCTTGCCGAAGGAGGCAACGACGACCCCATGCAGCAATACATCCGCTTTCGCGGTGCAGCGCCCTCCGAAAACCCTCTCCTTGAAAAACGTGGGTTAAAATAGAATTCTACTCCGATAACCTCTTATATTTAAAGCGCTTAGGAACAATGTCCCCTAAGCGCTTTTTCTTGTTCTCTTCATACTCCGAATAACTCCCCTCAAAAAAATAGACAGACGAATCCCCCTCAAAAGCAAGAATATGGGTAGCAATCCGATCCAAAAACCATCGATCATGCGAGATAATAACCGCACAACCGGCAAAGTGCTCCAATCCCTCCTCAAGTGCGCGTATCGTATTCACATCCACATCATTAGTTGGCTCGTCCAAGAGCAGCACATTTGCCTCCTCTTTCAGCGTCAAAGCCAAGTGAAGACGGTTGCGCTCCCCACCGCTCAACACCCCGCACCTCTTCTCCTGATCGGCGCCTGAGAAGTTGAAGCGGGAGACATACGCCCGTGCATTCACGTCTCGGTTGCCTAAGCGAACATATTCACTATCCTGCGCAATCGTCTCATACACAGTTTTATCAGGATTGATATACTTGTGCTGCTGATCTACGTAGGCTATCTTTACCGTCTCCCCAACCGAGAAAACGCCTTTATCAGGTTGCTCCAACCCCATAATCAAACGGAAAAGGGTCGTTTTGCCGGCGCCGTTGGGGCCAATCACCCCCACTATGCCTCCCTGCGGAAGTTTAAAGTTCAAATTGTCGTAGAGCACCTGCCTGTCATATCCTTTACCTACACCCATCGCGTCAATCACCCGATCACCCAAGCGAGGCCCGTTGGGAATAAAGATTTCGAGGCGCTCCTCCTTTTGTTTCCCATCGGCGTTCATCATCTTCTCATAAGCGCCCAACCGCGCTTTTGATTTGGCATGTCTTGCCTTGGGCGCCATCCGCACCCACTCCAACTCCCGTTCCAAAGTCCTGCGGCGCTTACTCTCCTGCTTCTCCTCCTGCGCCAAACGTATCGACTTCTGTTCCAACCACGAAGAGTAGTTCCCTTTCCAAGGAATACCCTCTCCCCTATCCAACTCCAAAATCCAGCCCGCCACATTATCGAGGAAGTAGCGGTCGTGGGTAACGGCAATCACCGTCCCTTTATATTGCTTCAGATGCGCCTCCAACCACTGAACGCTCTCGGTATCCAAATGGTTGGTCGGCTCATCCAACAGCAGCACATCAGGTTCGCGTAAAAGCAGTCTGCACAACGCCACCCTGCGCCGCTCCCCGCCGCTCAAATGAGCCACCAAAGCGTCCGGATCGGGACATTGGAGCGCATCCATCGCCCGCTCCAACTTGGCATCTATCTCCCAACCATTTACATGTTCAATCTTATCGGTAAGAACTCCTTGGCGCTCAATCAGGCGGTTCATCTCATCCTCCTCCATCGGCTCCATGAAACGGAGGTTCACCGCTTCATATTCAGCCAAAAGATCCACCACCTCCTGCACCCCCTCCTGCACCACCTCTTTCACCGTTTTGGAGCCATCCAATTGAGGCTCCTGCTCCAGCAACCCCACGCTATAACCGGGCGCCCAAACCACCTCTCCTTGAAATGCCTTCTCCGCACCCATAATAATCCTGAGCAATGTTGACTTACCCGAACCGTTCAGCCCGATAATGCCAATCTTTGCCCCATAGAAAAAAGAGAGGTAGATATCCTTTAGGATCACTTTGTTGTTGTTTTGCAGGATTTTACCCACCCCGTTCATCGAGAAAATAATCTTTTCGTCAGCCATGGCGTTGTTCTTCTTATTTATGAATATCTTTAGTTGAGCGTGGCAAAGTTAATACTTTTCTTTCATGAAATGATAGACGACTACAAAGTCACAAGGCAACATCCCCATCTCCTTCAAAAAGACGCGGTTGAAGGTGCGCCTACTGTTAAAACCGCATTGCAGTGCCGCTTCGTAGAGTGCACTTTCGCTCTCCACGGCGTCATCTCCGTAGTGGAGCATGATCTCCTCCATACGCAACTGATTAATATAGGTACAAAAATTGCAGCCTGTCAACTTAGAAATGACTTTGGAGAGGTAACTGCGGTTGGTGCCCAACTTCCGACTTAATGAGTCAAGTGTCAATCCTTGTTCTAAATAATATTTACGCCTCGGCATCTCTCGCTCGATCAATAAGGACAACTGACGCAAATACCCGGCCGAAGGAGTCGGTCGCCCGTATTCTCTCCTTGTCTGTTGCCAAAACACACTAAGGCACATATCTTTTCAAGAGAAACGTTTCTGTTTTTTGCACCACTCACCGGGCGTCATGCCCGTGTTCAGTTTAAAAGCAACGGTAAACGTGGCCATAGAGGTGAACCCTACTCTTTTACAGAGGTCATGCAGCGATATGGTTTCGTTCTCGCACACCAATCGCTGTGCCTCTTGAATCCGGTAGGCGTTTACAAACTGATTGAAGTTCTGTTTTAACCTATCATTGAGCAAGTGAGACAGGTAACTCTTATTGGAGGAGAGCTGATACGCCACATCTCCCACATTGATATCCGATTTCAAATAGGGTTTTTCGGTATAAAAGTATTTTTGCAGCCGTTTATAGAGCTCTGCATACCTCGAGCCATCCTCTTCTACCCGATAGGTGTGTGGCGATTCGTTTAACAATCCGGAGGGTTGGGCAAAAGCGGGAAACATCACGATCAGCGTATCTCTCCTAATGATAAAGAAAAAGAGGCAAGAGTGGCTTAACCATATCATAAATTGTAAAATATGCCAATAAATGGAATCCGGAAATAGGAAAAGGATGGGAAATGCGGCCACGCCAAGGGCGTTAAAAACGTAGGCGAAAACCCTGATGTGTAGGTGATTTTGTTTCACACCCTTTATTTCACGCTCAATCTTGCAGAGCAGATACCCTTGCCCCGCGATTTGGAAAAGCCACATCAATCCACCCAAGCAACGCGCTGCAAAGGTACAGAAGTAGTGCCGGTCAACCAATCCTACCACAACGTAGCATAAAATGATGCACCCGAAAAGAGAGACGCTCTGCCTATCGGACATCTTTGTTTTCAACGTGTTAGTCCTTGATACCATACGCAACAGGTACCCTTGAATGGGGAAGATGCAGAGGGTCAACAGTACAAAAACAGCCATATAATTCTCCTCGCCAACGAGCCTTGGGAAGAGGTTAAAAAACACCAAATGGCTAAAATAAAGCACACTAAGTGCGCAAAAAGAGAGCGCCAACATACGACGCCTGAATAGTTGTTCCGGATTTTTCCTGAATGTCTTGCTTGTGTCGTAAACCAAAACCGAAGCGGCTACTAAATACAACACACAAATCAAGATCTTGCATACAAGAAACAAACTGATGTTATTCATAAAGCAATAATTTAGGTTAAGTTGTTTTAAGTAATAAAAATTATCTTCCACAAATATCCAATTTTTTTGACAACTTACCAAATAATAATTACTCTAAATACAAAAATTTACTGAAATCTAAATTTTCAGCAAACATAGTTAACTCACTGAGTGAATTTTAGATTTTATAAAAAATTGCTTTCTAACTGATTTTCATGATGCTCACAATCCTCTCAGACACTCCTTCCGCGCTAACGCAGCACCCCGATGGCGGCCGTCAGTTCATTGTCTAAAGCGCCAATGAGGGTATAGAACGCTTTGTCCCCCAAAGGGGTGACTCTCCCGATATAGGCTTGTATCTGGGTCAGAATGAAAAACTTACTCTCTTCCCATTCCCCTTTTTGCGGAACGACATTCTGTTCGGCGGCAAACTTCAGAAAGGCAGAGCCTAAATCGAATCTCTTGTAAAAACGATCCAACTCTTTCATCTCCGTGATGCGGTTGATTTCGTCCCGATGCCTGTCGGCAAATTGAATGCTAAAGCGGATCATCAGGTTCTTTCGGTTAGCATTGGAGAAAAAGGGGCTTATGCCGGTGGTATCGATGGGGACAAAATAGTCGGGAATGATACCGCCCCCTCCATAGACGACCTTCCCCTTGGGGGTGGAAAACTTGAGGGAGTCGTTTTTGGGGATGCTGTCTGCGTTGGTAAGTTCGCCGTGCATCAGACGCTCCCACCGGTCATATCGGTAACTCTCTTTTCCGTTGTCGTAGGGGCGTTGGAGGCACCTGCCGGTTGGGGTGTAGTAACGTGCAACGGTCAGGCGGATACCGGAATAATCACTAAAGTAGATAGGCTCCTGTACCAAACCTTTGCCAAATGAACGGCGGCCTACAATGGTGGCGCGGTCGTTGTCCTGCAGGGCGCCGGCAACGATTTCGCTGGAGGAGGCCGAGAGTTCATTGATGAGCACCGCCAATTCGATATGGGAAGCAAGCCCCTGCGTCTTGGCAAAAAAGTCTTGACGTGTACGGTGTGCTCCCTCTTGATACATAATCAATTGGCCTTTGTCAAGGAATTCGTTGGCAATTCGGAGGGCAGGCTCCATATAGCCTCCGCTGTTGCTGCGCAAATCAAAAATCAGCTTGGTCATGCCGGCTCCGGCAAGTTCACCCATCGCCTGCATGAACTCTTCGCTGGTGGTTTTGGCAAACCTCGATAGTTTGATGTAGCCAATGGTGTCATCGATCATATAGGCCACATCGATGCTTTTTTCGGCTATTTTATCACGCACAATGGCGATGGGCGTCAACTCAGACGACCCGTATCGCGCCACATATATAGTCACTTTGGAACCGCGAGGCCCCCTCAACCGCTTGATGATGCTGTCCTGCTCCATCTTTACGCCGGCAATGGTGGTTTGATCCACCTTGATGATGCGGTCCCCAGGCTGTACTCCGGCGCGTTCAGAAGGTCCGCCGACGATCACGGTACTCACTACGGCGGTGTCGTTGGGAACACTAAAGGTGACTCCAATACCGTCGAAACTCCCCTCCAAGGCGTTATCGGCCTGCTTCAGTTCGGCGGGAGGAAAATAGACCGAATGGGGGTCCAACTCCTCCATGATAAAGGGTAACGACCTCTCTACGATGTCACGGGCGTCAATGTGGTCCACATAGTTCTTCTCTATCTGATTTAAGACCAAATTTAACTTGTCCCACTGACCGCGGGGAACGGGAACGTATTTTCGGGCGTAGAAGCGTTGCCCAAAAAGCAATCCCAAAAGTATCATAATAATGATGAAATAGATGCGTTGTACCGTATAAGTGGTGCGACCCTGTTTTTCCATAATTCTATCTAAATTTTTAAACTATCCAACCATCCGATTCATACCTAACAACCTCTAATCCTGCGCGGTGCAACAGTTCAATGCCATCAGCAGTGTGGTACGCCTCGCAATAGACTACGCGCCTGATTCCCGCCTGAATGATGAGTTTAGCACACTCCATACAGGGAGAGGAGGTGATGTAGAGCGTGGCTCCCTGACTGCTGTTGTTTGATTTGGCCACTTTGGTAATGGCATTTGCCTCTGCGTGCAACACGTAGGGTTTGGTCACCCCGTGCTCATCTTCGCACACATTTTCGAATCCCGAAGGCGTACCGTTGTACCCGTCCGATATGATCATCTTATCCTTTACAATCAGCGCACCTACCTGTCTCCGAACACAATATGAATTTTTTGCCCACACCGCCGCCATCTCCAAATAGCGCCTGTCGAACTGTTCTTGCTTCTTATCCTCCATAAATATAAATTATTACTAACCGACAAAAGTAATAAAAAAACCTGAATCATGAAAAAGGGCGATAGTATAATCGCCCCAAAGTTGTAATTTTGTTGTCTTTAACACAATAAAAAGTACAACATGCGCAGAGATACAAAAAAAATATCAATTACTTGTACATCAAATTTATACATTTGTTTGAATTTAAATGAGAAAAATGTATTCAATTCTACAAGTAATAGCGCAGCCGGTCACTATATGAGGAGAAGACGCTAGGAAAAACTCGGCAAGAGGACGGCAGATGATTACCTGCGATTCTGATTCTCCAGAAATTCCTACATCCTGCTTCCCACCTCGGCCACAATCTCGCCGTCAAAGAGGTTGACGATGCGGTGGGCAAAGGAGGCGTCGTGTTGAGAGTGCGTTACCATCAATATGGTAGTGCCCTCGCGGTTGAGTTCCGACAGCAAATCCATCTCGTCGCAGCCATTCTTGGAGTCCAAATTACCGGTAGGCTCGTCTGCCTGCCAAAATCAGTTTGGGGTTGGCCACCACGGCGCGGGCAATGGCAACGCGCTGCTGCTGTCTGCCCAACAATTGGTTGGGAAAGTGCTTGGCACGGTGGCTGATGTTCATCTTTTGCAGGGCGGAGTCAACCAATCTTCTCCTTTCTGATGATTTTATTTTCAGATAGGTGAGCGGCAACTCTATGTTCTCAAAAACGGTCATTTCTTCAATCAGGTTAAAGATCTGGAATACAAAGCCAATGTTCCCCATAATAGCCACAAATTCACCTTGCTGAATATCCATTGAGATGTGATTCAATGCGGTAGTTTCCACTTCCTCTGTACGGAATACTTAGGTCAAGTTGTTAATTTGAATCATGATTATTGGGTTTTAGAGTGTTTGTATTGATTTTTATGTTTATTCTGATTTTAAATATTTTACCGGATTTGTCGATAATACTTTATGGCTGATGCCAAATATGACTAAAGCGGCAATAAGGCACTGTATCACCATTGGGGCAACAAAAACCAACCAGCCTAAAGAGGTTCTGTCGGCATAGTTGTTGAGCCAATTTGCCGAAAACC
>Ga0123353_10005187_pt1 | contig 17027 bp, 10 predicted proteins | sample TergutLab28metaG_3_FD_92763 | JGI IMG/M metagenome (GOLD analysis project Ga0123353, IMG submission 92763) | Labiotermes labralis P3 segment gut microbial communities from Petit-Saut dam, French Guiana - Lab288 P3 | ecosystem: Host-associated > Arthropoda: Insects > Digestive system > Gut ...
ATAGCCCTCCCAACTTAAATTCAGTTGTAACCGATTTCATGTTTTGTATACATGTAAAATAACCACTGCCACCAGGTAACAACCCAATTGCAGTTAATAAATATTATTATATTATATTATTTACATCTACACACCCATGTGTACATCAATAACTTAAAGACAAAATAAAGTGATATTTATTACCACATAAAAACACAGCAATATCATCATTATTGATGATATTGTTGTGTTTTTAGACTGTAACAAATATCACTTTATTATTACAACACAACGGGGATGGCACATATTAAATGGGACACCTTTGAACACTCCGGTGCTGGAAGACATCACACAAAGACAGGCAAAGGGCCAGCAATGTAACAGAGAGGAGTGGTAGTGGTCAGAAAGAAGACTGTGGAAACTATTCTGCCATGAAATGCCACAAATGGAAACAACACTAGAAGAGACACCTGCATGGAGCTGAGCTGCAGCACTGAAACCTAATATTGCAGCAACTTTAACGTATGTGTAATAAAGTGCCATATTATGACCGATGTGTGAGGCAGTCACAGCTGTTAATACAATGCCAAGTACAGCACACCCTCCATTTACAAGCTTAATTCCTGCCTCAAAACTTTTGAAATGAAAATTAGCTTCCCATGACTTTGCAAATTACAGTGGTTAAGGAAGTCAAAAATGTCTCCCCAAAAATATAAAGTTCACCCTCACACAACATAGAATTAGTAACAAAAATGCTCAGTACTATGTTTACATAACATTCTTACCCATTAACCCAGTTACATCATTACACCTGTGTAGCAAATATGACACAAAACTTCTTTAAGACGTAATTGAAGCAAAACAATTAAAACTGATACCAGCCAATTTCACAACTAAGCTGAAGGTACCACGTCAGGCACTGCAATGTTGCTGCATCTGCGCAGACTACTCAGGAATACTGCGACATTCTGCACACTGAAGGAAATTCAGGGACAGGAACAGAGAATACATCCTGGGAACAACAACTAATTTGCAAGAAAAAGGAACCTGTATATGTGAAAACTTGTAAACTAACTCCTTGAATTCCAGGTAATTTTGCTGTACTGCATTAAAATTTTAGATAGAGTGAATATCTACTTGGACTGCTTGACCACTAAAGATGGGACCAACAAGTTGTCCTGAAATGTCGATAAATAATTACCGATCTACACTTTGTAACATTCCTGAAGAGCCAAGACTTCATGCCTGATTATTTAGCCATATGATTATATTTATTTTCTTAATGTCAGTGTTACAATTTCAACTGATACATACACTGTGATACTGAGAAGGTAAATGAACCATATTTTGGGAAATAACAGTACTTGAAACTGTATTTAATTAACAATTAAGTTATTTGTACATAAGTCTTTGAAGTAAGGCCTAGATAATGATAAATGCACAGAGATAACCTTATTTTTTATTTTTCCAATCACATTTTTGCACTGTATGCCTCATAATGCAATAAAAATGTTTACTGCTGATGGAACTATACTACATGCCCACGTTACGCCACACTCCATGACATATTGTCTGTAGTCAAGGTCCATAATTTCAGACACAACAGTTTATCACCGTTCACACAGCTGCACAAATGAGCCATATTATTGACATTCCTTCTTTGTTACATAATACAAAAATGTTTCAGCAGCACGCCATTAATGATCAATTACCTACCAGCTGCAAATAATGTAACAACATAGGCAAGATTAGAATTTATTCTCTGAATTGTGCCATCCCCGTTGCGTAGTATAAACTAGCAAGTAGGTATGAAGTCAATAACACAACTGTTGTTTAATTAGATGTTATATTATAGGTCAAAAGACTGCATGTTTCTTGGCTTTTTCTTGGGCCTTGTTTTTTTGGTTCCTTGTTTCTTCGGTTTGTTGATATTATCAAAGCATACATTTAAGTATTATAAAGTAGTTCACCCACATACTTAATGGAGATATACTATACTCAAACAAAGGCCTTGATGTAGAGATCTCCTCATCAAACAAGCCGCCACACAATTATATAAATAATCTTAAGTGTGTCGAATGACAAAGACCTGATGATGGCCACTACCGTCCAAAAAATGTAGTCTTTTGACCTAGAATATAACATCTAATTAAATAATAGTTGTGTTATTGACTTCATACCTACTTGCTAGTTAGAATTTATTAACTGATTGTTTGATTGATTGAATGCTTGACAGGCATATCTGTTGAAGAAAAAAGTAATTTGTTTATAATTAACTGCATGGATCAGTCCCTCTTAAGAATCAAATAATCCCTCAGTAAATCCAGTAATGGCCCACCTTTCACAGAACCCAAAGTTTCAAGACTATATTCCTGACATGCCACAACCAGTTCCTATTATAAGCCAAATGATGCAGTCCTCACACACACCCATCCTACTTCTTTACTATTCATTTTAATATTACCCTTCCATCTACTACCAGGTTCGCTAACTGGTCTCTTTTATGTCAGTTTTTCATGCTATATGTTTTCAACCACAAAAATGGCATCAAACAAAACGTGGCATTCTAGATGACATGACGCCCACTATGTGGTAACCAATATTTTCAATATGCAGTCAGTTGGAAATGGCCACTGACGTCGTAACAAGAGTGACTGGACTTTTTTAAATACCGTGGAATGATCCTGACAACAGAAATACGAAGTACTCGTCGAAAACCTCCCGTCCTAGTGCCATTGTGTCCACTACAGGTCCCTCACGGACTCGCTCAGGATTGAACCCCTGTCACCGTGGTAAAACACCGGCAACTAACCGTCAGAGCCATATCGCAGCCCAAGAGTTCCTAAAATTCTATCGGAAAATTAACATCGATTTTAGATGTCGCGCTGTCGTTGCGGGTGGCATGTTACGCCGTACTGGCCGGCTTCATCTCTCCTGAGGGGCCTTCACACTAGCTCATTTTGTAATTTCGTAGTACGTAACTTTGTGCGTCCTTAGCTTCAGTCATTAAACCAGTGACCTTGCATTAACATTCATTAACTTCACATTACCTTAACATCGGCTGCAGTCGGTATTGTGACCAGGTTACTAGTTTAACAGTCCGGGGTTCGATCCCCAGCCGGAGCGTTTTGTCTCCTCTAAAACGTACAGACCAGGTATGAGGCCCACCCAGCCTACTATTCAATGGGTACCAGGGTTATTCCCAGCAGGTAAAGCGGGTGGGTAGTGTTGTTGACTACTTTCCTGCATCTAGCGTCGAGGCTAAGAATGAGTGGCGCTACACCTTCGCTCCTCCTATACACCGTTATGGTGTGGAGAGCGGGGACTGTTTTTAATTGAAGAAGGAGGAGGAGGAGGAGGAGGAGGTGGAGAAGAAAAAAAGAAGAAGAAAGCATAACGTCTAATACCAAGAAATGGAGGTAAGACCGAAACTTGGATACGCCTTCCCCAAAACATTCATTTTATTGTCTCCGCTATTTGTCAGTCCTTTACAGTCCATTCCTACTTACAGCAGCATCAAAACATAGATACTGACTGCGTGCTGTTCTTATGGATGTTTCTTGGCCAGTTTTCCTGTTTTGCCCACAAATTTCAACCCTCATCTGATCTCATTCAATAGACACACACACATTCGCACGCACATTAGCCACTTTACGTTCCAGAAAGTCAGCTGATTAAGAAAACTGAAAAACGAACATGCCAACCGGTTATTAACATTCTGGCAGCACACTTCTGAACTGAATTCTTATATGCACGGTCATTATTTTATGTGACAGATACCGCTTGTCACTTCCTGTCACCTCGTTCACCGCATTAGCATACCCCCACTCAGCCGATTTCCCTCCACGCTCGGCGGCGGAGTGGCGAGATGAGACAATATTTGTCACATTAAATAAGAACCCTGTGTTTTTTAAAAGCAAGATTTGCTATGCGTCCCTCCCTACTTAAATTCGCCAAAACTTGACCCACAGCTGCGGTTGCCAGCAAATAACAATGCAGCTTTGTTATACGTTCAGTGACTCCTATCCGAAAGTCACTACTTCCCTTACAGAGTACTGACGGTCTAACAAAGTACGGGCAATAAGGTCCCAGTGCACGGCATGAAAGCATGCGGAGAAAAGGAGGTGTAGCGCTACTCATTCTTAACGGCGGTATGCCATGTCCCTTTTTCTCCAGGGGAAAGAAAGAGCCCACGGATCCTACTGAAAAGCAGGATGGGTGGATTCCACAGCCCGTGTGAACGATTAGAAGAACAGAAAAACCTCCTGTCGCCAGAATCGAGCCTCTATCCCTTGGTTGTGCACCCCGCATTCTAGTCTTTATACTGACGGAGCTGCTCACTCCGATGTGAACTAATACATGGACACCCGGGCGGCGAGAATTGCTCAGGCCGCACGCACTACAAAGACGCAAGACGCTGTCGGGGATGGTATAGTATGAAACATGGGGCCGCGGGGCTGACTTATTCCGCATTACACGGCTGCCGATATGGCATCTTTATTACAGAGCTGGATGCTCTAACACTGCGGCATGTCTCTGCTACTGCTGACTACATTCTGTGCCCCTTGACATCAGTACGCCTAGCGCTTTCGGTTCCCACTGAACAACGTAGTTCTGGTTCGCTGACCACACTGCGACCGCGCCCACCCACATTCGCATTGCGTACGCCTTCTGGGGCCGATCAGCTGTTCACGAAACGCAACTTACAGGTTCCGTGAAGGTCGTAACGCCATCCGTCCTTACGTAACAAGGTCACAGAATCAGCTGATGTTTTGCTGATCGTCGGTCTCCTACTCGATCTGTCGCTTCGAGCCACTCAGCTTCCTTACACGATCGTACACAGATACGGATTTCAGCTGAGCAAGGGCAAGACGAGGGCGCACGTGCAGCTGGAGCAAAGAATAGCTTCCAGACGTTTCTAATAACCCAGCCGCTGCCAACCTGTTGATACCTGCGGTTTGTGTACACTTCACAGCAAACAGTCCGTCTCGTGGGAGATTTGACGTTTTCACAGCACAGCCGTTGAGGATTAAAGTCTTCCGGGATGTTACACCGTGTAGACTGGTAAATACAGGGCTATTCGAAATGACTGTCGGGGTTTTAACAACTTGTCATACACAATACACTTAAGATAGGAGTATACGCATTTTTTTATTTAATAGAACAACACTCCAAGTTTTTGTTACATACCTTACAGGTGCTCTACATGTGCACCCTTTGTGATTCTACAAACATCAACACGATAATCAAGTTCGTTCCAAACTGTCTGTAGCATGTCCGCGGTGATGGTTTCAATGGCGGTTCTGATTCGTACCTTCAGTTCCGGGATAGTCGCGGGAAGAGGAGGAACATAAATCCGATCCTTGACGTAACCCCATAGAAAGAAATCACATGGGGTTGCATCTGGAGAACGAGGTGGCAGTTGTTAAAACCCCGACAATCATTTCGAATAACCCTGTATATACCGACGTTTCGAAGACGCTACGCTCCAGCGAAACGCTGGTGACTTTACAAACGTCCCAAAAGACTTCAATCTTAACAAACCGTCTCCAATTCAAATCCCGCCTGGTAAGAGATGTTCAGCAATAATCGCTATTAATTCTAAATATCAAATGAAACAAACAACAGGGTGTGGCTAAAATGCAAATTCTGTTTAATGCTAAAAGGCAGGTGGTACATATAGTTGCCACCATGCTTTAAAAGGTTAGCTTGGCGATCACCTACGCGATTATACACTATCAACGCCACATCATAAGTGTTCTATTGCTTGGTTATCACGCTGTTACAAGCAGCAGGTGGAAATGTTAGAAGCCGGTTAACGCATAATGCACCTGCACGAAAGTTCGTTATCGTATCTAAACTGAAATTTTACATGTGAAACTGACGTATCTTTGTGAAAATTGCAGAATTTACGGTTAAATTTCGGCTGCCTGAAGGCAAAACGGGGAGGAATTCCCTGACATGCACGGCCCGGGCACATAAAACCCCCCGCCCCAAGGTACCCAATTTATATTTTTCATGTTTCGTTTACCGACGTTATCAGAAGCTGACTATAATGGCGTCAGGTGGTAAGATGACCAGTGAACAAAGTCGTTATGACGGCCTCAGTCGGAAAGATGGTCTGCTGATACGGGGCGGCGGGCAACTGACTGACCTCTGACATCGATAAAGCCCTCGCAGACACTGCGGCACACGGGGTCCCCGTAACATGTTCGTTCTTTTGGACTGGATTTCGTCTTGTGGGCGAGATTTTCCCTGCACGTCCGGACCGGCCCTGGGGCCCACCCAGCCGCCTATAAAATGGGTACCGGGTCTTTCCCGGGGGTTAACCGGCCAGGGCTTGGCGTTGAACACCCACCCCCGTATATTGCCGAGGTTAAAGAAATAGTGGAGCTATACCTCTGCTCCTCCTCTGAGCCTTCATGGCCCAATAGAAGGCAGACTTTAAATTTCTGCTTAACATTCTTCCGTCTTCTGACAGAAAGCAGCATTCTGGATCCTTGTTATGAGGTCTGGGTACAAATTGGCTAATAATTATAGAGGATACCCGATTTATTATCGAGTCACAGGAGGAAACCTGGTTTTCTACGCTTCCGTAACTACTTAACTAACTAAAGAAATAAATGCATAAATAACTCCAATCAGCAGAGTCCTTCTTGAAAATTTCCCAGTTCTTCAGTGACTGAGGAAACTCCCCGCACATTGTAGAACCCGACAGTTTGTCACCGCGTTCATAACAGCCATGAAGGTGACATTACGTCAACACTCCTGCCGTCACGAATATTTTGGTTTGTTTACAGTCACTGTTCGTGACACCTGCAATATAATGTTTTGCGATACGAAACAAGTGACTTCCTAGCAACAGTCTTGAGGTCATGTTGTGCAAAATGCACTCTAACTTCAGGGTCAGCTTGACCTCAAGTTACTAGCCCAGATGCGGAATGCATAGAGCGTACAAAGACCTCTTCTCACGCACACCCAACGCTAACAACGTATGCCATGTTTTCAACAGTACTGAACCATGGCAATGACGTCCATGAACCGGTCGGTTTTCTTCAAATGAAATAAACCTCTAACATTTGTTCAGCAACTGGTTTATGTCCTTGAATCACTGGTCTTTACTGCAGCTACATATGTTCTGAGGTAAGCAACACTTACTCCATGGGGCAGAGTCATTCTTGAGAAGCTAACAGGTTTTCAGCTAGTCAAGAAATTCCCCGCATTTTATGGAAACCGAAGGTTCATTACCGCACTCACAAGTGTCCGGCACCTATCCCTATCCTGAGCCAGATCGATCCAATACATACCCCCACATCCCACGTCCTGAAGATTCATCTTAATATTATCCTCCCACCTACGCCTGGGTCTCCCAAGTGGTCTCTTTCCCTCAGGTTTCCCCACAAAACCCTGTATACACCTCTCGTCTCCCCCAAACGTGCTACTTATCCTGCCCCTCTTATTCAAGATTTGATCACCCGAACAATATTGTGTGAGAAGTACAGACCATTAAGATCCTCATTATGTAGTTTTCTCCGGTCAGTAACACACCCACAACAAAATTCTGAAGTCATATTAAACAAACGAATCCACGCTACACAAATGGAGATACATTTAAATTGGCAGATCCCCGCTGTGCTACACAATCGATGTTCACACAATAAACTACACATTGTGCACAACAATTCTTTTATTGCACTCTATGCAACATGTTTCGACCATTACATGTTAACATTTATATTTACATTTTGTGGAACCCTTCACGTACTACAGCATATTTTAAAATTTAAAAAAAGGATATAATTACATTTATTACAGGCTGCAGAATTAGAAACTCATGTAGAGATTTCTGCAATAAGAGTTTAAAAATTCTATCTCTTCCACCACAATATATACTGTCACTTCTCATATTTGTGGTTAGCAACAAAAATTAATTCAAATTCGACGCCGATGTCTGTAACACAAGCACTACACAAAATTATAACTTTCACCAGCCTCCATCAAATGTTGTCGACATATCAAAAAGGGGTCCAATAAACTGGCCTAAAAGTGTCAACGGTCTCCCAGAAAGTATCAAATTTTAAATGATAAACCTAAACAACTTAAATCAGCCATAAAAAATTATTTACGCTTTCATTCCTTCTGCTCTACAGACAAATACTTTGATGTAAATACAGAACGACAAAATAAGCTAAATCAGTTCCATGTACGAAACATTTTTTTACTTCTTCTTTATCCAAAGTCTTGAACTTGTTTTTGGCCTCATTGACTGTAAAAAAGATCATGTTTAAGTTAAAATTCATTGGGCAAATCAAATACGTTTACAGGAAAACTAAGTCTTTTGTATTATTACTTATTTCAACGAATGCAGCCAGCCCCGACGATCAGCGCGATACAAAGGGGAATATGTTTCAAGAATCAGAGAAGTTACTTCCATCCATTTAATGGTTAAGTAAGAAACAGCCGACACAGCTAAGTTCTTAAGTGTTTAATAAGGCGACATGTTTCGGTCTTCTGGACCATCATCAGGCCAACATGTGTTATAAGGCATACAAATAGGAATAAAAAAGTCTTGCTTTTTGGGAATTGAGATCTCCATGTAAAATGGAATTAATTCTGTGTGTAGCAAGTCGAGTGTCTTACGTCATAAGACGATACGTTTCTTTGATCAACAGGGGTTTACTGGGGACGTTAATGGTGTTTCATGAAACATACGAATAAAACAGGAAACCAACATTAGCCTTGAGTTCCATCTGTCCAATAAACGTAACGGTTTATGCTACAATCCTCAGTTTAAATGTTAATATCTACAGGTTATGGCACAACCTTTGGGCACTGCGCGCTGCGGAACACGCGTATCGTCAAAGAAAAAATGCAGACACAGTTTTGGTGGGGAAACCTGAAGAAAAGAGACCACATTGAGGACCTAGGTGTAGATGGGAGTATGATATTAAAATGGATATTAAAGACATGAACTGTATTATCCTGGATCAGGATAGGGAACAGTGTCGGGATGTTGTGAACACGATAACGAACCTTCGGGTTACACAAAATGCGGGGAACTACCGGACTACTTTGCCAGTTTTAAGGCCCTCACAGCGGTGTTCCAAACGATTCGGGTCGTATAGGATGTGACGCTACATCCCCGACGTTTCGAGAATACATATCAACTACATATGCAAGTGCTGAGGGGTCAAACCCCAAAACTTGCTCGTTTATCATGCTTCATGTCCATCAGCTGACGGATTATCCGGCCATTCAGTAGCGGACAGCCACAGTCTTCATTGAAATACTTACGTTCGTACTTCATACAGAAATGCAAACAAGCAGCAGCCACGAGCGAATTTGTAGTCGGCGACATCTCGTACATCGCTGACGTTGGTGGCCTGTTATCGCTGCTACCGATCTTTGTTTACGTCTGTGTTACTTTATTGGTAGGTTATCCCGTTGGCGCGCGCGCCTGCGTGTGTGCGTGCGTGCGTCTTCTGTATACATGTCAAAGACACTTCTGGCAAAGCCTTAATCTCAGACTGGGAGTTCAAAGATCGCCATTTTTAATCACTGGACAAAGGAAACCTGCTGTAAGTTTACTCTTCCCACGAACTGTATTTGCATTCCAAATCATTATGATAACTGAAGGAAGCGTTAAGACGCGTTGAATCCAAACGAATACAAAGAAAACATTTCGGTTTCGAAATTCTAGTCGCCTGGCTTGTTACATTTCGTAGATGGATGACTGATCTTGACGTTTCGAAAAAAACACACTGCCCTTGTCTTCAAAGAATCCTTGACCGTTGAAGATGAGGCGGAACGGTCTTTCGAAACGTCGGGAATCAGCAACCTTGCCACTCAGAATAACAAACCAAAAGATCGTAATTCTCGACATCACCGCTATGGGAAACTCTCTTTTCGTAGAGACAAAATTAAAGAAGAAATTTGAAAGTGGCTAGACATAATGTAAGAAAGGTAGCAAACGGCCAGAAATGGACACGCTGGTATGGAATCCTGAAGGAAGCAGAAGTTGAGGACGGCAAAACATTTACAACAAAACAACACTCCAAACGGAAGCTCTCCAATAATGACAGTACACGCAACGTGCTTCTGCTAGCAGCAACAGAACATTGGTATGAGCTGAGAGAGTATGACGCGTGAAATTAACCCCTTGAAGCCTAGCCTTCATGTTCCAAAGTCATAAAAAACACACACGTGGCACAGCGAAATCGACCGAGACAGTTTAGGGACATTTCAGCTGCTCAGTGTGGCAACCACACCCAAGACATCACGTGCACTGTGGGGGCCAGCCGAATACTATGTCTTGCCGCTTAAATGCAAGTGGTACTTGGACCACCGTATTTAACGGGTTGAAACCCCGCATTATCGCGCTTTTAAAGCTGCTCGCCGATATGCCTGCAGTGTCACTGTCTCAGATGTTGACGACGTAGACGCACCTAGCGCTCTTAAACAACCTACCTGTACAACCGCGCAACAGTATCGAATTTAAACGGCTCTTTGCAAGGCACGAGAAGATGCCATTGATGGACCTGAGTGGGCGGCTGAAGGACTCCTGAGGGGAGAGTCATTACGTCAACACGGACTGGCGGCATCGCAAGAAATACACGTCTAAAGCATGCTGCGGAGTTTGTGAGGTTCGCAGACGCGGGACTTAAGAGGAGGGAGAAGAAAGAAAAACAAAGAGTAGACAAAGAAAATTACGAAAGAAAGAAAACAAGGGGGATAAAAGAGAAAGAAAAACAAGAAATAAAGCGGACCTATGTAAAGCAGCACATACAGACGATGATCACTGTCGATGACCCGCGTTTTCAAAACTCGAAACTTCCAAGGCCGCAACAAAATCGAGAAAATGCGTCTCTTAACTCCGCTACGTCAGTCTGTCCGTATTACGTAACAACTTTCACACGGCCCAACTGATTCTCCTGAAATTTGACACGGGGTTCTTTCTGTTGTAAACATCTGTGCGCACATCCCAGTTTTGGCCACAATCGGCTATCAATACTGCGCACTAAACAAACGCCCACTCGCACTTCTGCGCGTTTGTCGGGTGTAACTTGCCACCGCTCTTTCGAACAAATGCTGTGGAAAATAAGTTAAACGCAGTTCGTGCCCGTTACATTTTTCGTTTGTCTCAACACTTTCGAAAGCAATTAAACACGCGTCATTTTTTAAATCTGGAGACGGTAACAGAATGAATGTACCACAGTTGTCACCGTATGTGTGTATTGTAACTGGTCGCTATTTCTTACACTACACAGGCCGGGATGTTACTATTGTTGTTGATGATACAGGGTGTTCCTTGTCTCGTATCATCGAGTACCGCTTGTTCCGCATATAAAGCAGGCACCAGCCGGAACATATCACTACAGCGATAAATGCAACTTCCTGTACCAACCCAGTCCTGCAAAGCTACTGGCACAGAATGAAGCCAAAAGCTTGTCACAGCGTTCAACATCCTTAGTATTTCACATAATAAATTTCAACGATTTTGTATAATTATGCCTATCGCTGAATCGATCTATTTTCAGATATCGTATTTTTCAGGCCCTGTGTAGAAGAAGAATTAAGTCTTCAAGTTGACCACATCGAGTCTCCAGTAGTATTCAGTCCAGTCCGAATGCTATCAAATAGAAACTTATTAAAATCTAAAAATGTAGAGGTCTAAAGGTGAATCATTTAAAGCACAGAGTCATTATTTTATCTGACAATTACCGTTTGTTATCTGCCGCGGCCTACTCCTTCGCGCATATGTGAGATTTGTTAAATGATAAACACGCTGACAGGAAGCGACAAACTATCAAATGACCCCATAAAAACAGTACTTTACGTAAACTGTGAAATACGAGTCAGGGAGAGGTAATTTGTTCAAATACTTATGCTTGTACAACGGTTCGCTACTTCTTTTTAACGAACGCATTGCGCAGGTTACGTTTGAATGTCAAACATAACTTACACACACACACACTGGCTGGACTACATTTGGCGCAGAGACGAAGAGCTATTATGTGATTCACCTGAACACATATTATTTTCCGCTTCTGTCAAAGTTACCACAGTTTAAGATGTCAGCAGCTCGAACAAAACACAATCGAAAATAATTACGTGAGCAAACAGTCTGGGTTACCAACGACAGCACTAGGGCATCATCCGAGATGGACTGGGCATGTACACTTTATCATGGAAACGACTACATTATCTTCACACGCAGGTACTCAGAAGTTGTTAACTATACAATACAGATGGCCCCCTTTTTTAACAAAACAATCCACAGCAATGAGTCTGAACGATGTCACAGCTGTGCCCAAACTGTGTGCGTCCTGCTATATGGGGCGTGCCACTAGTTGGTGCGTGCAGGCCGCAGTCAGCTGACAGATTTGATTTCGTGCCACAACATTTTAAAATGAACAAAAGAAGGGAGACGATACCGTAAATAAAACGACCATTTGTAGATCCAAATTTATATCTAAAAACGCAAACTAAATTTTCCAGTCGGGCACTAAGCTCTAATCAGATTTTACAGAAACGCGGAATAACTTATTTGCGAGTAGCTTGTTCATGTAAGGTTTCAAATTTGAGTTCATGTAAGTTCCACTATTAACGACAGACGTCTGTTAATTGTAATATATGAGAGTTCATGATTTGTTAACGACATAGAAACGTGAAATGGCAAAGAGAGTCGCAGTCAACAACAGTTTTGGCAACTGGGTTTGCCGTTTTATCCAAACGAACGTTTCCATTCACGGGCTCTAATCTTTGGGACCGTGCATAGTTTTTAAAAAATTCGCGAGCTGCCACAAGAATCAGAATGGGCTATATGCAGTCCGAGAGCCACTACTTTTTTTTAAGGTACTGGTGTATTTGTGCGACGTTGCAGCCAACGAGCCACAAAAGGGGATTGGGGAGGGGGGTTATGAACTACCTGCATTCCGTTACATACACGTACTCTGAAGCAAAACGATAGCATGCAGTAAGAAGACTTCCGTAAGCATGCCGTGTTGGTATTGATATAAATAATTCAATGATACAATTCAATGTTTTCCAATGACAGGTTATACCTGAATTTCATACACATAGCAAATGTTTCTGAACATATGAATTAACCTCAAATTAGCTGACGTACAAACCTAGTGGCAAGTCGCACAAGAGACTGCAAGCTGCAATTGCTCCTGCCGAAGCTCCAGATATCTTGTTAAGAAGCAGGTGTGGTGCGTATTTCTTGAAACACCCAGCAACGCCAACGTGGTATATACCCAAAAATCCACAACCAGCAAATGATAGATTCATGATGTTTTATCTTAGGTCGTCACAGATAAACTTACAACACGTTAACAAACGTATACACGATACTATAACAAACCAGAACTAAGAAAATACTTCTTCCTCACATCAACCTCCTTCCGCAGACCTCTGCTCTTCACTGGCGGATTTTTGCCTCCGACAGTCTCCTTTTGTGGGTCCTCTGTCGTCACTGATGATGTCTGTCGTGGATAAAACGTAAACGCCAAACGTGTAGGTCCCACCTCCTGTGACGTTCCAGTCAGATAGAGTGCTGATTGGTCAACTCGTCGTGGTGCCGCGGTAATGATCCGCCTACACTGGACACCAGCGCTTCTGCCGGGAGTAATTGTAATGACTTACTTTCTCTCTGATCCCCGTCGACTGTACTCCGCGATTTGAATGGTACTCGCTGTTCGTTGCTATGGTACTGCACTTCCCGGTAATTTAAAATGTAATCACGACTAGTGTGGAAGTCACTGGAGGAAAGCATCGTTCCATATGGTTGCCATTGCAGAAACCGTGAAGTTTTTATTAATAAATCTAAGGTGGTATTATTCACTGCATCTGAAAGAGGCTGGTAGTGTGTATATCTAACACAGAAACTCAGTCAATCGTTTGGTGTTCATATCTCACAAACAACATGTGTGAAGGATATGTAGGAAGTATACAAGATAACAGTGCTCCTGTGTTGAAGTATCAGACCTTGACGACACATATGATTACACGCATTCCTAAGGTTAAGGTGAGTGACAGCTTTCAAATAATACCTACGAAATAGAAGGCCGCGAGGCACCACAGCCGGTCTGAGCGCGTCGCCCTTCTTGAATAGGAAATTAGTTAGCACCTTATTTAAGTCTACCGTCTTTATTGCAAACATCTGAAGGCGCATAGATATATAGGAAGATAAGAGCACGTTCGTACTGCAAGTTAAAATGGTGTATATGACACTTCTTACAATTTGTAGAAAAATTACATTTCTTCCATAAATTACAGTAAGGAATGACTGACTGACTGACTGACCGACTAAGTAACTCCACAAAGAAGAGTCCTTCTTGAGAAGTCAATATATTCTCAATTAGTCAAGAAAGTTCCACAGTTATGTGGAGCACAAAAATTCGTTAATATACGCACACGAGTCCGCCACGTGTCCATATTCTGAGCCCGATTAATACAATCCAGGTCATTACATCATATTTCTTTAGGTAAATTTTAACACTATCTTCCCATCTACACCTAGGTCTTCCAAGGTATCGCCTTCTTTCATGTTGCCCCATCAAAATGCTAAATACATTTCTCTCCTCCTCATACGTGCCAGATATCTTGCCCATCTCATCGTACTGCATTTGATGACGGAAATAATATTCGGTGAGGAATAAAAATTGTGAGGCTCCTCCCCGTATAACCTTCTCCATCCTCCTATTACGTTCTTCCACTGAGGACCAAATATCTTCTTCAACATTAATTTTAATGTATAATTTTTTATACTAATGCATATCAGCTCCAAGTGTTCATTGCAGTACTCGCTCAATCTGGCTACATGTTTCGGTAAATTATTTTGCCAACATTAGGAGAAATTCTATGCAAAATTGTGAATTGAAAGCACCTCTGTAATATGCACAAAGGTCATACTTTTCAGTTTATATTTTAAAAATTGTCACCCTCCCGCATATGATTTTTATATGACTCTATCGTCGTTGAAGTTTAAAACCTTTATAATTAGTGGGCCGGGGTAGCTCAGGCGGTATAGCAACTCGCTACTGGCTGGACAGCCCGGGGATCGAACCCCGGTGGGGGGTGAGATTTTCTTCGCCCGTCCAGACCGACCCTGTAACCCACCCAGTCTCCTGCACAATAGGTGTACCGGATCAATTTCCGGGGGCATGGCGTTGACCCCAACTCTCATCTGGCACCGAGGTTAAGGAAAGAATGGAGCTATGCCTCCACACCTCCTCTGGGTCTTCATGGTCTGTTCTAGGGTAAATTTTGTAATTATTTACTCTCTATACCTCCCTGCCACTGGCATAAATGAAAGTGTGCACAAGAAATTATGCCAGTTTGAATGCGAAAACACTGCAGCTAAGAACAACTTTGTGGAAGGAACTTCAATACACGAGTCCAAAATTCCCATATTTAACACCCACCGCCGCACCCAACATGTAAGCCAATAGTTAGCGTGTACGTTAATTACAAAAAAAAGACATAGCCTTATCAAAACGATATCTTTCTCACTGACAAATTTGAAGGCATTTAATTGAGCAATACGATACAACTGAATTATCAAATACATTGAATTTCGCCATTTCGCACAGAACTTCACCTGATGTTGGCAAATAATTTACCGACAGATGCCTTGAGACTGAATGAGCACCAAACCCGGGTCTCAACTCTAAGAGGCTGGTGACTCCCCCCACCCCATTCAAGGTCAGCCTACTGCACACAATTCTGCCCGACAACTGAAAAGAGCACTGCTCAGTCGTACGTTTCCCAGGCTTCCCCCGCTTGACCTTCTGAGAAAAATAGTATTAAATTGAATGGAAACTTTAAGCAGTGATGGAATAATACTGACAGGGGAAAACTGAAGTGTAGGCCTACTCGATTTGAAGCCATATTTTCTACCTCACAGAAAAGAGCGTGTCTCTATTACGAAGGTCAGTCGCTGTTTGTACTAAGAAGCGTGAGAAGCCTACATATGAACTGTGCAAACGAAATGAGTTTATTTAACGTTAGATCTTACGGTAGGCATAATTACCAATGGTGGACGAAGGATTGGTTCCTAATTATCACGTGACCCAGTCTCATGGGATAAAAAACGTTTAGTGGACACGAAGCGTGGAAGGAATATTTCAGAAAGTCAAGTGTCTCGATTTGAAATTTGTCATTTCGTGAAACTGTGAAATGCTTCACCGCAGTGACTCAGATCTTTCTTCAACAAATTTTTATGGGAAAGAAACAAGGACTTCAGTAGTGAAATTTATGATTTATCTCTGACAAACAAGCATGAGAGCCGTATTATGTTTTAACGTGGGAAAAAAGATAAAGTGGGAAGTTGTTGATTCTGTGATTAAATTAGATGGATATCTAACGCATTCAGTTCCACACTCCGTCCGGACTGTACTTCGATATGTGTACCGTGACAAATGATAAGGTTGGAATTGTAAATTGCCCAAGGAAAAAAAATTCGGATTTCATAAACAAGCCGTTACTGAGTCAACTGAACGAATTCTGTGGCTCAGAAAGTTGTCATTGGGTGTGAAGCAAACATTTGCAAGATTTAAAAGCAGATGGCTTGACCCAGCAGTCAGCTGTTCCTAGTGTGTCAATATATTATATTGGACTTTCGTATCTACGATGCTACAAACCGATGTGTTTAGAATTATTGTTCACAAAAAGCTATATTAATTTTAAATTACAATGTCTACTGCAAACTGAGAACACGATAGAGAAGTTAAAGAAACGCTAAGGCATTAAAGACTAATACTTATATCACGCCAGACTATCTGTCAGGCATTTCTTTGTGCCCTGCTCATCTTGGGGACCGATAAGTGTCTAGTTTTGATATTTACCTAATGCTAGACCTAAATAACATTTAAAGATAAAACTCCTACCGCGCAGTAAACATACTCAGTCTCAGTTACACAAACCAGTCAGTTAATGCTGTATAGGGAAATAATCGCTGTTTGTTCTCAGATCCACACAAAACACATAAATACAGCTGTGTGGGCAGAACGTAGAATTGTTGGATGTTAAACTGGCGGTACATA
>Ga0123353_10005188_pt1 | contig 17026 bp, 10 predicted proteins | sample TergutLab28metaG_3_FD_92763 | JGI IMG/M metagenome (GOLD analysis project Ga0123353, IMG submission 92763) | Labiotermes labralis P3 segment gut microbial communities from Petit-Saut dam, French Guiana - Lab288 P3 | ecosystem: Host-associated > Arthropoda: Insects > Digestive system > Gut ...
AAAGGTGATCGGCTGGTAGACGGTCCGCGAATTGATGGTGCCCAGATCGTCGGTGTTGAGCGAAATCGACGGCAGTCCGGTATACAGCGTCTCCACCCGAACGGTCATAGCCACCGTGTTTCCGCCGCTTTGGACAGACAGCTTGAACAGATCATAAAAATCCAGCGCGGTCACGCCGGAGATCACCGGTTTCCCGTTAAACGTGACTGCCGCACCGGGCGGGACGGTAAAAATCGGTACCAGCAGCGAGATATCGACGCCAGCCGGCAGCAGCGCGCTGATCTCCCGGCAGGATTTATTGATAAAGCATTCGACATTAAAAGGCAATTGCGGATTTTCCTCCTGCCGCAGCAGGAATTTTCCGAACATCCCCTGATTCAGCGCATCGCTGTCATTGCCCGGTTCCTGAATAAAGGCCTTCCCCTGCAGCCGGTGGTCCTCATTATAGGTCCAGATCCGGATGGTCATCTCGATTGTTTCGCCGCCGTTTAGGATTGCCACCGAAAACTTTTTCCGGCAATCTAAGGCCGTCTCCCCGGAAATTACCGGTTTGCCGTTTTCATCTCCGCCGGTAATGGTGACCGCGGCGCCGTCTTTGACGGTGAATACCGGAACCAAGGATGAGATATCGACGCCGGCCGGCAGCAGCGCGCTGATTTCCCGGCGGGTTTTGCTGACATAGCAGGTGACGTTATACGGAAGATGGGGGTTTTCCTCCTGCCGCAGCAGAAATCTGCCGAACATCCCCTGGTTGAGCGCTTCGTTGTCGGTCCACGGGTCGCCGTCCTCATAGGGTCTGCCCTGATATTTTTCGTCGTCGTTCGCTTTGGATTGAACAATCGGAATGGTGTTTTCCTTTAAAGGCCGCGGTTCGACAGGGTCGGTGGGTCCGGTCGGCTCAGTGGTGGTTTCGGTTTCGCCGGGCAGGGCGGGAAAAGCGGTGATTCTGCCTACAACAAATTGCAGAATCAACCGGGCGTCGGCGACAGTGATCATATCGTCGCCGTTGACGTCGGCCCGCGGCAGCTGTTCCGGCGTCAGCGTAATTTTCCCCACGATATGCTGCAGCACCAGCCGGGCGTCAACGATCCCGACGGTATCGTTTCCGGCCACTTTACCCCGATGGTCCTGCTCCGCAACCGATTCGGCGCTCACTAACACTGCCGCGACCGCCAGTATGGCGACCAGCAACCCGAGGATAATCATACCAAACGACCGGCAGATCTGCGCTATCTTTTTCATCGGGATTTTTCCTTTCAGACAATAGTCAAGTGTATACGCTTATACAACCAACGCCCGGATATGCGGGTCCATCCGCTCCCGGCGGGTGTTCAGCCAGTTTTTCAGCAGGGTGATCTGTTTCTCATGGGTATTGGCCGCGATAATCTCCGGCAGGTTGGCGCCCATCGGGCGGTTCAATACATCCCATATCTGGAAATTATACCGCGCCGAGCGGCTGATCATGGTTGCCTGTTGGTCCACCCAGTCGGTCAAATTGACGATTTTCGGATAAAACGCGGCCCACTCCTCCTTGAGGATCTCCCGCGCCCGGGGATGCTCGAACAGCATATAAAACCAGGCGGCCCCGTGGTTGTATAAAAAGTCGGGGCGGCCCTCCACGTTGTGGTTGTCGTTGTTGCCGGAGCTGCCGTCAAAATCCCAGACCGGCCCCATACACAGCTTGCCGCCGGGTTTCAAATAGATAAAACAGCTGTTGTTGAATCCGGAATCGCCGTTGTTCATATATTCATTCACCATATACCATTTGACAAAGGAGCGCACATCCATAAACCGGTCAATCCGGGTCCAGTCCCGCTCCCGCAGCGCGTCCAACGCCTCCTCGATCCGGTCGCAGATATACTGGATAGGCTGCATATCCTTCGCTTCGACCAAACGGTCATATTGGGGATATTTGATACTCATGATCTGACCCTGCCGGGGTTTGAAGAATATCTTTTCGGTGACCGGATTATAATACGGCCGATAAAATTCACCCGGCCCGATCGGGCGGTACAGCGTGTCCCACTTCCCGTCCTGTCCGTCCCCGGAATGATGGTCGACCTCCACAATATAGCCGATCTCACCGGGAGCCGCGCCGGGATAATATTCCGGGAGGCTGATCCGGTTCTCGTCCACTTCCTTCTTTTCGGAGAGGGTGTAGGTCCCCATATACTTTCCGTTCAGCCAGAAATCCACCTGGACCTGTTTCATCACGAATTCGATGCCGGCCAGCCCGGCCAGATGCTGGCCGAGTGCGTTGCGGATCAGGGATTTGTCGTAGACGTTACTGATCATCGACCAGTCCTTCGCTTTCGGCATCCCCAGCACCGAGGCCTTGTTCGCCAGCTTGATGTTGTGCTGCCGCTTGGGCTGCTGCCGGCTGGAGGCGCCGCGGTTTTTGGCCTCGGCCCGCATATACAGCGGCTCCGGCTGGGCATACGGGCAGAGCTCCGGGTCGCCGCCGCCCACATAGAAGCTGACCGGCCGGTACGGCCTTTTTTCGTTGATCGGCTGGAGATCGTCGGCGACCAACGAGAGGGAGGGCAGCCCGGTATACAGCGTCTCCACCCGGACGGTCATGTTCACCGCCGCCCCGCCGTTTTTTTGGACCGACAGCGTGAACAGATCGTAAAAATCCAGTACCGTCACGCCGGATATCACCGGTTTGCCGCCGCAGGTAACCGCCGCCCCGTCCGGAACGGTGAATACCGGAACCAGCGCGGTGATATCGATGCCGGCCGGCAGCAGGGCGCTGATCTCCCGGCCGGATTTGTTGATATAACATTCGACGTTATAGGGAAGCTGGGGGTTTTCCTCCTGCCGCAGCAGGAATTTCCCGAACATCCCCTGGTTCAGCGCCTCGCCGTCATTGCCCGGTTCGTAAATATACGCTTTCCCCTGCAGCCGGGGATCTCCCTTGCTGGTCCAGAGCCGGACAGTCATCTCGATCAATTCGCCGCCGGTCCAGATCGCCACCTTAAACGTTGTCCGGCAGTCCAATGCCGTCACGCCGGAGGTTACCGTCTTCCCGTCCAACAGCACCGATGCGCCGCTCCTGACGGTGAACACCGGAACAAGCCCGCTCAGATCGGTACCGGCGGGCAGCAGCGCGCTGATCTCCCGGCGGGTTTTGCTGACATAGCAGGTCACGTTGAACGGCAGATCGGGGTTTTCCTCCTGCCGCAGCAGGAACCGGCCGAACATCCCCTGATTGAGCGCTTCCTCGTCGGTCCACGGCTCATCGCCGTCATAAACCCGGCCTTCATACTTCGGGTCGTCCCCGCCCTGTTCCTCAACGATCGGAATGGTATTTTCCTTCGGCGGCCGCGGCCCGGTGGATTCGGTAGGTTCGGTGGGATCGGTGGTGGGATTGGTGGAATGAGTAAAATCGGTAGAATCGGCAGCTCCGGTAGAACTGCCGGAACCGGCAGAATCGGTGGGACCGGTGGGTCCGGCGGAGGATTCCGTTTTATCGGGCAGGGACGGAAAACCGGCGATCTTATCCACGATAAACTGCAAAATCAGCCGGGCGTCGGCAATGGTCACCTCTCCGTCGCCGTTGACGTCGGCCAGCAGCAGCTGCTCCGGCGTCAGTTGAAGCTTCCCCACGATATGTTGCAGCACCATCCGGGCGTCGGCTATCCCGACGGTGTCGTTGCCGGCCACATGGCCCCGGCGGTCCGGCTCCGGGGCGGACGCGGCACTCACCAAAACCGCCGCCACCGCCAGCATGACCACTAACGGCCCCAGCAGGATCACGCCGAACCGTTGACATATCCTCGATGGCTTTTTCATGGCTGCTCTCTCCCCTTCCGGGTCAGCGTGTGACTCAGGTCACTGCGCGACCTGATTATAGAAAGTATTCATCTGCGGCCGGCGTTTGATCAGCCAATCCTTGAGCAGCGTCACCTGCTTTTCAAAGGTATTGGCCGCCACCACATTTCCGGGATTGGAGCCGATCCGTTGATTCAGTGTGGGCCATAGCCGGTAATTGTATACCTGCGAGCGGCTGATGACGGCGGCAAACCGGTCGACCACCTCCGGCAGGTCGGCGGTCTTCTCATAAAAGGACGCCCATTCCTCCCTGAGGATCGCCCGCGCCTCGGGATGCTCGAACAGCAGATGATACCACGCGCCGGAATAGTACAGGCCGCCGGCGTTGCTGTCGGGATTCCCGTAATCACAGTTGCCGGAGCTGCGGTCAAAATCCCAGACCGGACCCATCGTAAATTTCCCGCCGGGTGCCAGCGACATGAAGCAGCTGGCGTGGAATTGATTGTCCACATCGTTCAAAAACTCGTTCACAATATACCACCGGACAAAGGAATGTACATCTATCAACTGGTCGATCCGGCTCCAATCCCGGTCCTGCAGCGCACTGACCGCTTCCATCACCTTGTTGCGTATATAGGTGAGATGCGGCATATCATACCGGAGCTCTTCCATATATTTGGGATTTTTGACCGACACCCATTTGCCGCCGATCGGGATCTGGAAGAACAGCTTATCGCTGGCGGGGTGGTAATACGGCATATAATCGCCGCCGCCCAACGGCCGGGTGCAGGAATTCCAGCTGCCGCCCACCCGCTCGGGGCAATGGCCGTCAAATTCCAGAAAATACCCGATTTCGCCGGGCTCCGCGCCGGGATAGTAGGCCGGGATATTCACCCGGTTTTGGTCCACTTCCTTCTTCTCCGAGAGGACATAGGTCCCCATATACTGGCCATTATACCAAAAATCCACCTGCCGCTGCTGCATGACATAATCTACGCCGGCCACCTCCGCCAAATATTGCCCGAGCTGGTTGCGGAGCATGGATTTGTCCTCATAGTTGTTGATCAGCGACCAGTCCTTGGCCCGCGGCATATCCAGCACCGCCGTCTTGCTGTCTAACTTGATGTTGAACTGCTTTTTCGGGAAGTTCCAGCTGGTATTGCCGCGCCCTTTGGCCCCGCCGGTCATGTATACCGCCTCCGCGGCATAATCACATATCGCCGGGTCGCCGCCGCCGATATAAAAGGCGATTGATCTGTAATAATCCTTGGAGGTGATCGCGCTCATATCGTCGGTGATAATCGACAGCGAGGGCAGCCCGGTATACAGCGTCTCCACCCGGACGGTCATGTTCACCGCCGTGCCGCCGTCCCGCTGGATCGTCAGCGTAAACCGGTCATAAAAATCCAGCGCCGTTACGCCGGAGATCACCGGGTTATCGCCACAGGTGACCGCCGCCCCGTCCGGGACGGTGAATACCGGGACCAGCGCGGTGATATCAATGCCGGCCGGCAGCAGGGCGGTGATCTCCCGACCGGATTTGTTGACAAAACATTCTATGTTATACGGCAGTTGGGGGTTTTCCTCCCGCCGCAGCAGGAATTTTCCGAACATCCCCTGATTCAGCGCCTCGCTGTCGCTGCCGGGTTCGTAGATATACGCTTTCCCCTGCATCCGGCGGTCTTCTTTTTTTTCGGTCCAGAGCCGGATGGTCATCTCGGTCACTTCGCCGCCGGTCCGGATGGCCACCGTGAGGGTCTGCCGGCAATCCAGCGCCGTGACGCCGGAGATCACCGGGTTGCCGTTAAAAGTTACCGCCGTGCCGTCCCTAACGGTGAATACCGGGACTAAGGCGCTCAGATCGGTGCCGGCGGGCAGCAGCGCGCTGATCTCCCGGCGGGTTTTGCTGACATAGCAGGTCATATTGAACGGCAGCTGGGGGTTTTCCGCCTGCCGGAGCAGGAACCGGCCGAACATCCCCTGATTCAGCGCCTCGTTGTCGTTGCCCGGTTCGCCGCCATTATAGGATTTGCCCTCGTATTTCGGGTCATCCCCGCCCTGCTCCGAAACGATCGGAATGGTATTCTCCTTCGGCGGCCGCGGGTCGCCTGGCCCGACAGAGCCGGTGGGATAAGTGGGCGCTGTTGGCCCGGCGGTGGTTTCGCTCTTGCCGGGCAGCGGCGGGAAACCGGTGATCTTATCTACGATAAATTGCAAAATCAGCCGGGCGTCGGCAATTGTCACTTCCCCGTCGCCGTTGACGTCGGCCAGTTGCTGCTGCACCGGCGTCAATTCGCGTTTTCCCACGATATACTGCAGCACTATCCGGGCGTCGGCTATCCCGACGGTATCGTTGCCGGCCACATGGCCCCGACGGTCCTGCTCCGGGTTGGATTCGGCACCCACCAACACTGCTGCCACCGCCAGTCCCGCGGCCAATATCCCCAGCATGAGTACGCCGAACCGCCTGTATATCTTCGATAGCCGGCATATTGCCGATAGCTTTTTTAGTTTTTTCATGGGAATTGCCTGCCCTTTCGATTGCTGTCGTATATATGCGCTCAACCCAGAATTTCGTTATAAAAATTATTCATCCTCGGCCGGCGGGCCGAGACCCAGCTCTGCAGCAGCCGTACCTGCGCGGAATAGGTTCTCGCCGCGACAACAGCCGGCGGATTGGCTCCGATCTGCGTGCTTAGTGTAGGCCATATTCTATAATTGTAGTATTGTGAATCGTTGACAAGCTCATACTTGTCGTATATCCATTCGGACAGATCGGCCGTTTTACTGTAAAACGCGGCCCATTCCTCCCGGAGGATTGCGCGGGCTTCGGGATGGTCGAACAACAGGAAGAACCACGCTGACTGGGCATTATACAGACTGCCCGGATATTCCCCCGGATTCCAGTAGTCGCAGTTGCCGGAGCTGCGGTCAAAGTCCCAGACCGGCCCGAGCTTAAATTTTCCGTCTGGCTCCAGATACATAAAACAGCTGCCGTGGAAGGAGGAGTCGGTATTGTTCATAAACTCCTGGACGATATACCACTTGACAAAGGAACGGACATCCATCAATTCGTCGATCCGGCTGTAATCCCCGCTGTACAGCGCCATGATGGCTTCAAACACCTTTTCGTGGATATACCGGATATGATCCGGATCGTCGGTGAGATCCCGGAGATATTTCGGATTCTTGATGGATACCCATTTGCCGCCGATGGGGATCTGGAAGAACAGGCGATCGGATTCGGCGTGATAATAGGGGAGCCAGCGGTCATTATATTCCGGATTGTCCGAGCTCATCTGGTCATAATCCCGATAGCCTATATTCCGGCCCCCCAACGGCCGTTCACATTCCGCCCATCTGCGCGCGTAATTCGGGCTCCAGGTATCAATACTCACCCGCTCGGGGCAATGGCCGTCGAATTCAACTAAATACCCGATCTCTCCGGGAACCGCGCCGGGGTAATAATCCGGGATATTGATCCGGTTTTCGTCCACCTCTTTATGTTCTGATAACAGATAGGTCCCCATATACCGGCCGTTATAGAAGAAGTCCACCTGCCGCTGCTGCATGACAAATTCCATATCCACCAATTCAGCCAGATACTGGCCCAACTGGTTGCGTATCAGGGATTTATCCTCATAATTGTTGATCAGCGCCCAATCCTTCGCCCGGGGCATCCCCAGCATCGCTTCTTTGCTTGCGAGCTTGATCTTGAATTGTTTTTTCGGGAATCCCCAGCTGGTGTTGCCCCGGCCCCGGGCCTCGGCGTCCACCATGACCGGCTGGATCTGGGCATAATCGCAGAGTTCCGAATCTCCCCCGCCGGCATAAAAGCTGACCGGCACATATTCGGTTCTGCTGGTGATAGCTTCCATATCGTCGGTGACTACCGAAACAGTGGGCAATCCGGTTTTCAATGTCTCCACCCGGATCGTTACCGGCACTTCAATACCATTGGTTATAATCTTCAAATTGAGCAGTCCGGACAGATCCAGCGCCGTCACGCCGGAAGCCACCGGCTCACCAGCCGCATCGACAACAGAGGCGCCGGCCGGAAGAGTAAATACCGGCACCACCGCAGTCAGATCAACCCCGGCCGGCAGCAGCGCGCTGACCTCCTTCAGCTCAGGGCAGACATAGCAGGAGACATTGTAAGGAAATTGGGGGTTTTCTTCCTGGCGGATCAGGAATTTGCCGAACAGCCCCTTGGCCAGCGCGTCGCCGTTATTGCCCGGCTCCTCCGCGAAAGCCTCGCCATGATATTTATAGGTATCATAGTCGGTATACTCGCCGATTACGATGGTGTTTTCATCCTCCCCGCCATAAATCCACGGCGGAAAAGAGTTGATCTTGTCCACGACATATTGCAGGATCCATCTGGCGTCGTTTACCGTGATTTTGCCGTCCATATCAATATCCGCCGCTTCTTCCTGTGCCGGCGTCAGGAGCTTTTTGCCTACGATATGCTGCAGCACCATCCGGGCGTCTTCCACCCCGATCTTGTCCTTGCCGGCCACATATCCGCGGCGGTCTACTTTGGCGCTGGCCGGGAGAACGGTTACCGATATGACCGCCAATACGGCGAGCCATAGCCCCAATGTGATGATGCCGGAACGGCGGAGCATCTGCGATACGGTTTTCATTAATGTTTTTCCCCTTTATTTTAATATAGTGTTCTTTACTAATATCTATTACGGCAATCGGTCCATACCCTCATCCGGCAGGCTGCGGATAAAATTATCCATCTTGGTACGGCGGGTGAGCAGCCAGTTTCTTAAAAATACCACCTGCTTCTCAAAGGTATCCGCTTTTATCATATCCGGCGTCTCCGCCCAGTCGCTTACCACATACCGGCCCAGCGTATCCCAGATCTGGTAATTATACACCTGTGAGCGGCTGATGATTTCGGTCTTGTATTCCAGCACCTGCCGGATATTCTGGATGTTATTATAAAATGTCCGCCATTCCTCCTTGAGGATCGCCCGGGCCTCGGGATGCTCGAACAGCAGGAAAAACCAGGCGGCGCCGGAATTATACAGGCCCTGGTGGTTGGTGAAGGACTCCTCCGGCCAGTTCCAGTAGGCGCAGCTCCCGGAGCTGCGGTCGAAGTCCCATACCGGTCCCATCTTGAACTTGCCGCCCGGCTCCAGCGTCATAAAGCAGCTGCCGTGGAAGGAGGAATCGGTGTTGTTCATATAGTCCTCGACAATATACCATTTGACAAAGGAGCGGACGTCCATCAGCCGGTCGATCTCGTCCCAATTCCGCTGCTGCAGCGCGGTGACCGCTTCCATCACCTTCGCCTGGATATAGGTGAGATGTCCCTTGTCATTTAAGATCTCGTCGGGATATTTGGGATTTTTGATCTTCACCCATTTGCCGCCGATGGGGATCCGGAAGAAGGTGTTGTCGGAGGCGGGATGGTAATACGGCATCCACCGGTAGGCCAGCTGCGGGTTGCCCGGATCGTTCTCCGCCATCCAGTCGTAATCGTCCGGGCTGATCCGCTGGCCGCCCAACGGGCGCTCGCAGCCCGCCCAGTTGTTGTTGCCCATATACCCCACCCGCTCGGGGCAGTGGCCGTCGAATTCTAAGAAATAGCCGATCTCCCCGGGTTTCGCGCCGGGATAATACTGCGGGATATTCACCCGGTTTTCGTCCACTTCCTTCTTCTCCGAGAGGACATAGGTGCCCATATACCGGCCGTTATACCAGAAATCCACCTGCACCTGTTTCAGAATATACTGCATCCCGGCCTGCTCGGCCAGATACTGTCCCATCTGGTTGCGCAGCATCGACCGGTCCTCATAATTGTTGATCAGCGACCAGTCCCGGGCCCGGGGCATCCCCAGCACCGACGTTTTATTCGTCAGTTTGATATTGAACTGCTTTTTCGGGAAGTTCCAGCTGGTGTTGCCCCGGCCCTTGGCTCCGCCGGCAGTATACAGCGGCGCCGCTTGTGCGTAATCACAAAGCCCGCTGTCGCCGCCGCCCACATAAAAGCCGACCGGCTTGTAATAATCCTTCGAGTCTATCGTGCTCATATCGCCGGTGATAATCGAGAGAGAGGGCAGTCCGGTTTCCAGCGTCTCCACCGTAATAACAAGTTCCCGCACCCGGTCATTGTTGTGGATCACCAATGTCAGCGGTTCATAGAAATTCAACACCGTCACACCGGAAACGACCGGGTCACCATCCGAAGTAACCACATAAGAGCCGTTCCGGACGGTGAATACCGGCACCAATCCGGTGATGTCGATACCGGCGGGCAGCAGCGCGCTAACCTCGTTTCTGGTGCTGCTGTTATAACAGGCGACGCTGTAGGGCAGATTTGGATTTTCCTCTTTCCGGAGCAGGAATTTCCCGAACATCCCGCTGTTCAGCCAATCGCCGTTATCGCCCGACTCATACACAAAAGCGGTGCCCTGATATTTATTATAGTCGCCGTCGTAATAGTTCCCGATCTGGATAGTATTCTCTTTCGGCGGCGGAAGGGGCTTCGGCGGTTCGGTGGGGCCGGTCGGCCCGGTAGTCTGGGTGGTGGCGGCGCTTTCAGACGGCGTTGTGGACCCGGTGGAAGCGGTGGGCCGCGGCGGAAAGGCGTTGATCTTGCCGACAATAAACTGCAAAATCAACCGGGCGTCACCGATATTGACCTCCCCGTCGCAGTTGACGTCGGCCAATTCATACTCCTCCGGCGTCAGGATACGCTTGCCCACAATATGCTGCAATACTAACCGGGCGTCATCCACCCCGACCGTGTCGTTCCCGGCAACATGACCCCGGCGGTCTTCCCCGCCACCGGTTTCGGCACTGACCGCTACCGCCACAACCGCCAGCGCGGCAACCAATACGGCGACAAGGATGGCACCGTAACGGGAAGCATATGCCCGGCAAAACCGCGATATATGTTTCATAATAAGAAAACCTCTCACGAATACTCTAATCCGGAAGATTCCGGTAAAAATCGTTCATTCTCGGGCGGCGGGCGGCCAGCCAGTTTTTCAGGAAGTTCACCTGCTCCTGATAAGTGTTGGTGATCATTCCCGGCGTATTGGCGCCGATCTTCTGGTTCAGCGTGGGCCAGATCCGGTAGTTATACACCTGCGACCGGCTGATGATGTTCGCCTGCTGATCCACCCAGGCCGGCAGGCTGGCGGTGTTGTTATAAAATTTGTTCCACTCGTCTTTCAGGATCGCCCGGGCCTGGGGGTGCTCGAACAGCAGATAGAACCAGGCGGCGCCGGATTGATACAGGTCATCGGGGCGTTCGGACGGCCAGTTCCAGTATTCACAGGCGCCGGCGCTGCGGTCGAAGTCCCAGACCGGCCCCATCTTGAATTTTCCGCCCGGCGCCAGATACATGAAGCAGCTGCCGTGGAAGCTGGAGTCGGTGTTGTTCATATATTCCTCAACGATATACCACTTGACAAACGACCGCACATCCATCAGCCGGTCAATCTCGCTCCAGATTCGCGACTGCAGCGCGCTGACCGCTTCCATCACCTTGTCGCGGATATACCGGATATGGCCGGTATCGTTCTTGAGTTCGGTGAGATAGTCGGGATCCTTGATCCGCACCCATTTGTGGCCGATGGGGATCTGGAAAAACAGGTTATCCGCGTCGGGGTTGTAGTAAGGCATAAAATCCCCGTCGCCTATCGGCCGTTCGCATTTGCCCCAATTGTCGCCCACCCGTTCGGGGCAATGGCCGTCGAATTCCAGCAAATAGCCGATCTCTCCGGGCTTGGCGCCGGGATAATACGGCGGGATATTCACCCGGTTCTCGTCTATCTCCTTGTGTTCCGCAAAGACATAGGTGCCCATATACCGGCCGTTGTACCAGAAATCCACCTGGACCATCTTCAGGATGACTTCCATGCCGGTCTGGGCCGCCAGATACTGCCCCAACTGGTTGCGCAGCAGGGATTTGTCCTCAAAATTGTTGATCAGCGCCCAATCCTTAGCCCGGGGCATTCCCAGTACCGGGGTTTTATTGGTCAGCTTGATCTTAAACTGTTTTTTCGGGAACCACCAGCTGGTATTCCCCCGTCCCCGGGCCCCGCCGGTGGTAAACAGATTTTCCAATTGGACATAATCGCAGAGTTCCGGGTCGCCGCCGCCCGCGTAAAAGCTGATCGGCTTATAATTGACGGTGCTGTCTATGGTGCTCATGTCGCCGGTGGTGATCGCAACCGAGGGCAATCCGGTGTTCAGCGTCTCCACGATGATTTTCAGTGGTGCCTGGGAAGCCCCGTTGTGGATCACCAAGGTAACCGGCGCGGAAAAATCCAGTGCCGTCACACCCGAGACGACCGGGCTGCCGTTGCAGGTCACATAGGCGCCGCCGGGCACGGAAAACACCGGTACCAGCGCCCGCAGATCCACGCCGGCCGGCAGCAGCGCGCTGACCTCCCGGCGGGAGTTGCTGTTATAGCAGGCGATGCTGAACGGCAGATTCGGATTTTCCTCCCGCCGCAGCAGGAACCTGCCGAACATCCCCTGGTCCATCCAGGTCGTATTATTACCCGGTTCATAAGCAAAAGCCGCGCCCTGATATTTATTATAGTCGCCGTTATAATAATCACCGATCTGAATGGTGTTCGTCGGTTGGGTTGTTGTAGTTGTAGTTGTGGTGGTGGTAGTCGTGGTTGTGGTGGTGGTAGTCGTGGTTGTTGTCGTGGTTGTTGTCGTGGTTGTGGTTGTAGTTGTAGTTGTAGTCGTCGTTGTAGTCGTAGTCGTGCTGGTTGTCGTTGTACCTGTATCGGTAGTGGGATCGGTATCTGTGGGGTCGGTGTCTGTTGGTTCAGTATCCGTCGGTTCAGTGTCGGTCGATTCGGTATCGGTTGATTCTGTTTCGGTCGGCTCAGTATCGGTAGTCTCGGTTTCAGTGGGTTCGGTATCGGTACTGGAAGACGTCGGTTCGGTTCCGGTGGATATGGTCGTACTATCCGAGCTGTTCTCTTCGGTGGTTGATGTACTTTCGGTGGGGGCGGTGGGCCGGGGCGGGAAAGCGTCGATCTTTTCCACGAGATATTGCAGCAAGATCCGGACATCACTCACGGTAACATTCCCGTCACAGTCGATATCGGCCGCTTCAAACTGTTCCTCCGACAGGACCGGGACCTTGCCCACGATATATTGCAGCATGATCCGGGCGTCTTCGATTCCAATAGTATCCTTCCCCGCCACATGACCGCGGCGGTCATCTCCGCCGTATATACCACCGCCGGTATCGGGATTCCCGGCCGATTCGGCGCTTACGACGACCGCGGCGACAGCCAGCGCGACAACCAATATCCCGGCGAAAAGAATGGGAAAACGGCGGAAAAAAGCGGTTATACGGGTCATGGAAAATCTCCCTCCAAACAGTTCCGGGCACTTGGATTAATTTTGTTGATTATCACTAATATCAACCGGCAAGTTGTGTCTTTTTATTGTATCATATTATAGCAAATCAACGCAACCCTTTTTGAAGATATTTCAACACAAAGTATGTAAAATTATTATGAATTCTGTTGTTTTTATTAAAGGGTTGTAAAAATTTTTCCCCCGTCAACGGGATTTTCTTGACTTCATCCGTTAAAAGTCGTAAACTATAATATACAATATATATTTCCGGAGAGGGTGGTGGTTTGGCATGACAGTTGGGTTTATCGGCGCCGGCAATATGGCCGGTTCGATGATCCGCGGGATGGTAAACGGCGGGTTTTCCGGCGAAGACATTATCATTTACGATATCGACGCAGCCAAAACCGCGGCGCTGGCGGAGAAATGCGGCGTCCGGGCTGCCGCTTCGCCGGAGGCGCTGATCGACATGAGCGAAACGGTGGTGCTGGCGGTCAAACCGCAATATTTCCCCGCCGTAGTGCCGCCGCTCGCTGCTGCGCTGACCGCCGCCCGCCCGTTGATCATTTCGATCGCCGCCGGATTGACAATTGCGTCGGTTGAGGGATTGCTGGACGGTACCCCCGCCATCGTCCGTACCATGCCGAACATGAATGCCCAGGTCGGACAGGCGGTCTCGGCTTTCTGCGGCAACGCCCGGGTCACTGAGGACGACAAACAGACGGTGCGGACGATTTTCGGCTCCTTCGGCGGGGTGTATGAGCTGGAAGAGCGGCTGTTTTCGATCTTTTCGGTACTGGCCGCCTGTTCGCCGGCTTATACCCACCTCTATATCGACGCGATGGCCCAGGCCGGCGTCCGCCACGGGCTGCCGAAAGAACTGGCCGCCGCCGTGGCGGCCCAGTCAGTGCTGGGATCGGCCAAGATGCTGCTGGCATCCGGCGAACATCCCCGCATACTGATTGACCGCATCTGCTCACCGGGCGGCACCACCATCGAAGGCATAGCCGCGCTGCAGACAAACGGTTTCGAGGCGGCGGTGATGAAAGCCGTCACCGCAAGTTATAAAAAAGATAAAGGCATGTCATAACGCTGCCGCCCACTAATCACTAATCACTGACCACTATCCACTACCCCGGAGGTGTCCATGAAAATTATCACCGGCAGCGCCCGCGGCGTTGCGCTGCGGACATTGCCGGGGGCGCATACCCGGCCCACCACCCAGCGTATCAAGGAAGCGCTGTTCAGCGCCATCCAGTTTGATGTGGAAGGGCGGGAAGCGCTGGACCTGTTCGCCGGCTCCGGCGCCCTCGGTATTGAGGCGTTGAGCCGCGGCGCGGCACATTGTACCTTTGTGGACAACAACCCCGCCGCCGTCGAGGTGATCCGCCGGAATCTGGCCGCCGCGCGGTTAGAGGAAAAAGCGACCGTCCGCCGTCAGGACGCGGCCGCCTGCATCGCCGCCATGCGGGAGCCGGTGGATCTGGTATTTTTGGACCCGCCGTATGAAGCGAACCTGTTGGCGCCGACACTGGCGCTGCTCGCGCCGAAGATCCGCTCCGGCGGCGTGGTAATGGCCGAGAGCGACGCGGAGATACAGCTGCCGGAGCAGATCGGCGGGCTGGCGCTGGCGAAAGCCTACCGGTATGGCCGGACGGTGATTTATAAATACTTAAAAGGTGAAACGATATGAAAACATTAGCCGTCTGCCCCGGCAGCTTTGACCCGGTTACCGAAGGGCATCTCGATATCATCCGCCGGGCGGCGCAGCTGTTTGACCGGGTGATCGTGCTGGCGATGACCAACGCCGAAAAGCGGTATATGTTCAGCATGGAGGAACGGCTGAAGATGCTGCGTCTCTCGACGGCGGAGTTCCCCAACGTCGAGACCGACAGCTATCAGGGGCTGCTGGCCGATTATGTCCGGACCCGCGGCGCTTCCGCTATCATCAAGGGGCTGCGGGCGATGTCGGATTTTGAATACGAGTTCCAGATGGCGCTGACCAACCGCAAGCTCAACCCTGCCGCCGAAACGGTGTTCCTCACCACCACCGCCGAGTTGATGTATATGTCCTCCTCGTTAGTGCGGCAGGTAGCGGCCCTCGGCGGCGATATCTCCGGTTTTGTGCCGGCCTGTATCATACCGATCATCGAGAAAAAATTGCAAATTACCGGCGGAAATCCATAGAATCGTCCAACAAATTGTTCTGCTAAAAACTAAAACATCCTTACAATTTGCCATTTGCCATTTACAATTTATAAGAAAGGGGCTGTAAACATGAATGTAGAGGAAATATTGGATCAGATGGATGAATTGGTCGATAAATCCACCCGTATGCCGTTGATCAACAAAAACCTGATCGAAGCGGAAAAGATCGGGAATTTGCTCGATGCGCTCCGGCTCAACATCCCGGTAGAGGTGCGGCAGGCCCGCGCCATTGTCGCCGACCGTTCTGAAATCATCCAAACCGCCCGCAGGGAAGGGGAAACCATCATCCGCGCCGCCGAAGAACGGGCCCGGAAAATGGTTGCGGAGGAGGAGATCGTCAAATCCGCCCAGCTGCGGGCCACCGAAATGATGAGCAACGCCCAGCAAAAATCCCGGGAGATGCGCCGGGGCGCTTTTGATTTTTCGGAGGATATGCTGCGCAAAACGGAGGAAGCGCTGGCGGCGCGGTTAGGCGAGGTCCGGTCGGTGCGGCAGAGTCTGCGCAATCCGGCAACCATCGCGCAGGAAAAGCCGGAATAAGCCCGATACGATGTGCGCAGCATTCCCCGATATACAGGGAACGCTGCGCATATTTCATCCCTCTCCCCCATATATATCAATATATGCTATGAAAAACGGGGTGCGAAGATGTTTTGCAGGGTGACTGATCTGCGCGCGAAAGAAGTGATCAATGTCAGCGACGGATGCCGGTTGGGGTGCGTGGACGATGTGGAGGTGGATACCTGCACCGCTCATCTCTGCGCCATCGTCCTCCACGGGCGGCCGAAATGCTTCGGGCTGCTGGGGCGGGAGGAGGATCTGATCATCCCCTGGAAGGAGATCGAAGTGATCGGCGAGGAGACGATATTGGTCAACCGCCCGGGACAGTGCTTCGACCCGACGCCGGGGGAGCATAAGGGGAAGAAGAAGGGGCTTTTGGGCAGCTTGTTCGGGTGACCCCACTCGCGAAAGCCCCACTCGCGAACGCCGGATTATTTGAGAGGGCTTGTATGCATTGATACCGGGCGTTCGCTGGTTTCGCCGCCGCGTCCGGGAAGAGAATTTTCAACGACACCCCCGAAAACCGTATGATTTTCGGGGGTGTCGTTAATAAACCATATTATATCAACTCATATTTTATCCCTTTATCTTTAGCGAATTCATGGGCATAGGAGCCTTCATAACACCGGATCACCACGTCTGTTTTTATACCGAGTTTACCGTTTAAAATCTCAGATTCAATTTTTGTTACGCTCCGTGGTACCGTTATCGTGGCGGCCCATGCAAACCAGAATTCGTTTTTTATTGTTGTCACCCCTTCGGGTATGACAAGTTCGGTAAGGCTCCTGCTAAAGCTGTTGCAATCTATAAATTTTGTACCCTCCGGTATCGCATAATATGTATCGGTTTTTCCTTCGGGATATATACATAATTTTGTTTTTTCTCGGTTGAACAGCACCCCATTTATATCCGTGTATTTTTGATTGTTTTTATCCACAAAGATATTTTTTAATTCCGCGCATCCCCAAAACGCCGCCTTGTGGATATCCGTTACGCCGGCGGGTATGGTGATTTCTTCCAGAGGGCACAGATGAAAAGCCGCATCTCCGATCCGGGTCAGGCTGTCCGGCAACTCGATTTTCTTCAAATTCTGACAGAACCGGAACGCGTTTTCCCCAATGATTTTTACGCC
>Ga0123353_10005190_pt1 | contig 17025 bp, 16 predicted proteins | sample TergutLab28metaG_3_FD_92763 | JGI IMG/M metagenome (GOLD analysis project Ga0123353, IMG submission 92763) | Labiotermes labralis P3 segment gut microbial communities from Petit-Saut dam, French Guiana - Lab288 P3 | ecosystem: Host-associated > Arthropoda: Insects > Digestive system > Gut ...
CGGCTGCGCGCTCATGCTGTCTTGAACAGCCGTTTCCATGGAAGTGATGCCTGAAAGAGAAAGAGGGGACCCGACAAATTGATGATAAAGGGACCCGAGTTTGATGCCGGCTTCAAAAAGCGCGTTATCCCGATCGGACGGAGTGAAAACTTTTGATTTTGCCGTCAAAAATGTTCACCTCATGAATCAAAGCCGGACAGAATCTTTTTTCCATATCAGGCCGACAATCGGGGACAGTAAATAGAACAGCATCAGTAAACACAGAACTCCCGGGAAAATAATGATGTACGGGCTGTCGATAAAAACGGAAATGCTCGTTCCCGAAAAGAGAAAAATCAAAAACACGAAAGTGATCTTTTTCATGACTTTCGGATAGGGAATGGTACTGACCATCAGCAGTGACAAAAGGAACAGAGTGATGTAAATCAATTCATTGCTGTAGGGGACTTCAAAGGCGGCCCGGGGCACTTCGTTAAAGAAAATAATCAAAACGGCGAGAGAAACGCAGGCGCTGGTGATTGGAATTCCGGAATAAACCGGCTCTTGGGGCGGAAAAGCATTGTAACGCGCCAGCCGGAGAATACCGCAGATCGCGTAGAGGCAAACAAAAAGAATCGAAATCAATTCACCGCTCATACAATAGACGAGAACGGCAGGCGCAACACCAAAAGACACGGCATCCACTAACGAATCAATGTGTGCTCCGAGCGGACCGCTGGAAGTTTTTCGGGCGACGTAGCCGTCAACGCCATCCGCGGCCGCCGCAATCAAAAGACAGACTGCCGCAACACTGAATAAACCGCTGAATGCGAAAAAGATAGCTGCCATCCCAAAAAGAAGATTAATAATTGAGACGAAGTCCGGCGCTTTTAAGAGGTGTAACACCCTTAAACATTAAGCTGTATCCCATATATATTCTTCGCATCTCAAAAATTATTATTTTAAATGCAGAATACCGGTGAATGAAAAGCGGTATCATATGAGACACTGAGAACGCTTTAAGGTCATGCCGATAGTGAAACACAAATCCCGTCTTATGACTTTCAATCTTATGATTTCTCATTAACTATCATTAAAAATTTCAAAGATTTCCCAATATCTCTCAACCGATTTTAACAAATGATTTAAATACTATTACTTTTTATTTAAGTTAATGTGTGTCAATGCATGACAATTCATTTTAAAAAATGATCTTGCAGGGTTCGTGCCCTGTGAAAAACGGTAACGTCGGAGTTTTCTTAAACGAATTAAAGACGGCTTCATAGCGCTTTGTTTCGATGAAGCCGCTGTAAAGTGTACAATGAACTCTCTGCGGGATAGGGAGGAATATCCGAACGATGCATCCGCGATGTATTTGTGATGTATCCGCGATGTATCTGCGATGTATTCGCGATGTATCGGCGATGCATCCGCGATGTATCCAAATGATATCCAAACGACATAACCCTCGCATCTTTCGCATGGGAAAATGATTTCAAATGTACCTGTCCGGCTTTCATTTTTAAAATGGAAAAAAGAATCCAAACAAAAAAAACGGATTCCAACAAAAAAAATGAACTCAACCAAAAACGAACTCAAACAGAAAAACGAATCCCAACAAAAAAACGAATTCAAAGAGAAAAACAAGATGGGAGAATGAAATGTAAAAATTCGCAACGGCACATTATAACCCAAAGGAAGGGGGAATGAAAAATGAAAAAAACAATTTTAACGATTATGTCGATTCTGGCTGTCGCTGTTTTGGCAATCAGTTTCAGCGGCTGTTTAAGCAACAGCATGGAACCGTTTATAGAAGAACGGCCGGTTTACGAACCCGCCGCCATCTACGATGTAACAATTTACACGATGGGCGATAATGTGATGGCAAGCATCGTTGTACAAATTCAGGGCACATACAGTCAAAGCCTTGACAAAGACAACATTACTGTAAATATGAACGGAAACAGTGTCTATGTCAATGTTCCCGTCATCGATTCAAGCAGCGTAAATACCCGTGATTTCGGCTATGAAACGGTTGAAGTTAATCTCGGAAAGAAGAGCCAGTTTAAGAACATCGACTACAAACTTATCATTAACGGGAACACTCCCAAAGCTTTCACGTCAAATTTCAAATTTGCCGGCGGTGACTTGTACACTTACTACCCTGCCGTCATTGACAACGTTGTCGTTGAAGTTATTGACGGAAAAGTTGTTATCAACTCCAAAGTGGTGCGCGGGGGAAGTGCTGAAACCCTTGACAAAGACAACATCATTGTTTCCGGAACGCTTCAAAACCACGATGTTTCCGTTTATATTCCACTGCAAATCAAAGACGGCATAACAACTTTGATCATCGGATGGGAAAATGTTGTTATTGAGATCGGCCAGCTGGATGAATTGGAAGACGGCACCTATACGGTTACGGTTAACGGTATTGAAACACACTTCACCGTTTCTAATCACCAACTTGTCACCGGCGTTATTACCGAAATACCGGAACGCTGATTGAAAATAATACAACGAATGTTCCAAAATACACGATATCCCAAGATATTATCCGAGATATTATCCGAGATGTCCAAGATATATCCCAAAAACAGCTTTTACCTAAACGAAAAACTGATTGATGCCGAACATCTCTGAAATCGGCGCAATTCTAAACGTTTAGAAAAAGCAAAAATGAAATCAAAACGAAATCAAAATGAAATCAAAATGAAGTCAAAACAAAATTAAAACGAAATCAACAATGAAACAAAAAATGAAGTCAAAATGAAGGGTCTTTGAACGAAGATTCAAGGACCTTTTACAGATTTTTTAAGTATAATTTTGCGAAAATATTTCGCGTTCATTTCTGATTTCAAGATAAAGCCCCTTAACGAAAGGAATAAATAAGAAGAATCCTATGTGAAGGATACGTTTCCGACGGCAATTGATAGCATCAAGCCTTACGAAACGGAAAAATGAGTTAAAGGCATCCGAACGATTCGCGAAAAAGCATTAAAGCAAGCGGATTGATTCAAAAACCCACCTTAACTCAGTGGTAGAGTGCGCGGCTGTAGTTTGGTCATTTCGCAAAGTTTGCGAAAAATCGCGCAGGCACCGCGATGCCCCCGGTTCGAGTCTGGGAGGTGGGACTTCAATTCAAATATGAAAGTGATATTATCACCTTCATATTTTGAAGTTTGAAAAGAAATACGAAAAAGGGCAACCCTTTTATATGAAAAGTATCATTGTAGGGGAAGCAAGGTTGGAGGCTTGAAAAACCCGACGTCCAGATAGTGTAGGGGACTATCATGGGGCCCTGTCGAGGCCCCGACCCGGGTCCGAATCCCGGTCTGGACGCTAAATACAAAAAACCAATCTTGAAGGCATCAGCCCCAGTCGGTCCGCCTCTTTTTTGAGGCAGACCTTTTTTTTTAAAATTTTCATGAAACAGATAAAAAAACCGCCTCAAAAAGAGACGGCTGTCATTCTGTTTCTTCTTCAATCACGCAGTCGACAAAATACTCTGTTTTACCGCCAATGACTTCCGAAACCAGCCCGTGAATATCTGTTTCAAAGCCGGGGAAGATGCGGTTGAGTTCGCTTGCAAAGCGCAGGAAATGAACGATTTGCTTGTTAAACCGCTCGCCGGGGATGAGCAGCGGAATTCCGGGCGGATACGGGGTCACGAGCATTGCCGTGACGCGGCCCTCAAGCTGATCAATCCCGACCCGTTCGATTTTGCGGTGTGCCAGCTTCGCCCACGCGTCAGCCGGACGCATGGCCGGCTCAATCGGCGACACATACATTTCAGTTGTGATGCGCGCCATATCGTACATTTTGTAAAAATCATGCAGCTTTTGACACAAATCGCGCAGCCCCATTTTCTCATACTGCGGATATTTGGAGATAAACTCCGGCATCGTTCGCCACAGCGGCCGGTTGGCGTCGTAAGCGTCTTTGAACTGCTGAAGCTCCGTCACCATTGTGTTCCAGCGGCCTTTGGTAATACCGATCGTAAACATGATGAAGAAGGAGTACAATCCGGTTTTTTCAACGATAATGCCATACTCGGCAAGGTATTTTGTCAAAACGCCTGCCGGAATGCCCCAATCGGAAAAGGAGCCGTCAACGTCCAGTCCCGGCGTAATCAGTGTTGCCTTGATCGGGTCAAGCATATTAAAGCCCGGCGCCAAATCGCCAAAGCCGTGCCAGCGCTCATTGGCGTGCAGCATCCACTGTTCGCGTTCACCCATACCGTCTTCCGGCAGTGTGTCCGGTCCCCAGACTTTAAACCACCAGCCGTCATCTTTCTTCGTTGAAATCCATTCTTCGCCGACTTTGCGCATCGCTCGCCGGAAATCCATTGCTTCCTGAAGCGATTCTTCCAGCAGCGCCGTTCCGCCCGGCGGCTCCATCATTGCCGCCGCGACATCGCACGAGGCAATGATTGCGTATTGCGGGCTTGTGGAGGTATGCATCAGATACGCTTCGTTAAAGCGCGGCAAATCAAGCGACCGCGTCTCTGAATTTTGAATCAGAATCTGTGACGCCTGACTCAGGCCGGCCAGCAGTTTGTGCGTCGATTGTGTGGAAACCATCATTGACTCTTTGCAACGGGGGCGGCCTTCCCCAATCGCGTGGTAATCACCGTAAAAGTCATGGAAAGCCGCGTGCGGCAGCCATGCTTCATCAAAATGCAATGTGTCGATTTTTCCGTCCAGCTCTTCTTTGATTTCCTCGACATTGTAGAGAATACCGTCATAAGTGCTTTGCGTGATTGTCAGAACGCGCGGCTGGTCTTTTTGGTCTTTTGCGAAGGGATGAGCCGCGATCTTTTTTTGAATATTTTCCCAAGCAAATTCGGATTTCGGAATCGGCCCGATAATGCCGTAATGGTTGCGCGTCGGCATCAGAAACACCGGAACAGCTCCGGTCATAATGATTGCGTGCAGCATTGATTTGTGACAGTTGCGGTCAACGACAACAACATCCCCCGGCGCCACCGTCGAGTGCCAAACGATTTTGTTTGACGTTGACGTGCCGTTGGTGACGAAAAACATATGGTCGCTGTGGAAAATCCGCGCCGCGTTGCGCTCGCTTGCGGCCACGGGGCCGGTATGGTCAAGCAGCTGCCCCAGCTCGTCAACAGCGTTGCACACGTCGGCGCGCAGCATATTTTCACCGAAAAACTGATGGAACATCCGCCCGACAGGACTTTTCAAAAACGCCACACCGCCGGAGTGTCCCGGACAGTGCCATGAATACGAGCCGTTCGCCGCGTAATGTGTCAGCGCTCTGAAAAACGGCGGCGACAGTGTATCCATGTAAGCGCGCGCCTCGCGTACCACGTGGCGGGCAATGAATTCCGGCGTATCCTCAAACATATGAATAAAACCATGCAGCTCTCGCAAGACATCGTTGGGGATGTGCTGTGATGTCCGCGTTTCGCCATGCAGGAATATGGGAATATCCGCATTGCGGTGGCGGATCTGCTCAACGAACGACCGCAGCTCGGCAACCGTCTGCTCCGCTTCTTCGCCTGAAAATTCTTCGTCATCGATAGATAAGATGAAGGCCGACGCGCGGCTTTGCTGCTGCGCGAACACTGACAGATCGCCGTAAGTTGTTACGCCCAAAACTTCAAAGCCTTCTTCTTCAATCGCTTGCGCTAAACCGCGAATCCCAAGACCGCTGGTATTTTCCGAACGGAAGTCTTCATCAATAATCACAATGGGAAAACGAAATTTCATATGAGTCACCTGAATTTTTCAGCAGCGTCATAATGGTCTGCTTTTTGTATTAAACTGCCAACTCTTATAAGGAGCTTTATGCTTGTTAATTTAACCGTTATAATACACCGATTATACACTGTTTTTTAATATGCGTTAAAATGATTATAAAAATATTTTTTATATATTTAGAGTTGCCGATAAAGTTTTTAAAAATTTCACATAAAATCCGTTGATACGGCGTCGGAATTCATTTCAACGGAACAACATCAAAATTTCTTTCGCCAAATTCATCCGCTTTTCTTCATCCGTCATCATCGTATCCAAAGCCACCGCTTTGATCCCCATTTTTTCGATCTCTTCCGGATTCAAAACACCGTCTCGGATATCATAAACAAAAATATCAATAAAATCCTTATAAAGCTCCGCGACGCCTTTTGAAGAAACGTCCAAACCTTTGGCCGCCATTAGTTTTCCGGCCGGCCCGCTGACGGCCTCTTTTCCGATGATCGGGCTGACGGCGATGACTTTTTTTGTTTTCAGAATCTCCTTGATTTCCGGAAGCGCAAGAATCGGGCCGATGCTGGTCATCGGGTTGCTCGGGCCGATAATAACGCAATCGTCTTTTTCCAGAGCTTCCTTCGCCGCCGGAGATAACCGCGCTTCTCCGATTCCCCGGTATTCAAAAGAAAGAACATCCGGCATCCCTTTGTGGGTGACCCAAAATTCCTGAAAATGCATTTGACCGCCGGGCGTTTCAATCATACTTGTGACAACATCGTCCGACATCGGAATAATGCCGGCGCGAATCCCGAAGCTTTCGGAAATTTCAGCCGTTGCCTCCGTCAGCGTCAAACCTTTTTTCAGCATATCCGTTCGCACCAAATTGACTGCGCGGTCACGGTCGCCGAGCATAAGGATTTCAAAGCGGCCCAGCTCTTTCATCTGATTGTAAGTGTTGTAAGTGTCACCGGTGATGCTCCACCATTTGTTTTTATCCAAAATGCCCGCAAAAAGATAAAGAACGGTGTCAATGTCGGGAGAAATGAAAACCTCCGATGACCAAATATCTTCGCCGGTGTTGACAATAACCGTCATCTCCTCATCGGGAAGAAGTTGCCGGAGGCCGTCAATCAGTTTCGGGGTACCGGTTCCGCCGGATAAAATAATCATATTAATCCTCTCAATCCATCTCTCTCAATCAGTACTCTCAATCTCTCTTAATCATTACTTTCATCATTGTTTTCAATCATTACTCTCAAGAGACCGATATGAAATATAACTTTGCAAATAACTTTTAAAATTGTTGTTTTCGCTTCGCTTTGGCTGTTTTTTGCTGACTGTCAAATCAATCCGGCTTCTATGATTAAATGCAATGCGGGAATTGACGCCAAAGAGACGGTCGTTGATAAAAACGTGGCGGCGGAAATCAATTTTGTATCAAAGCCGTAAATTTCGGCATAGATAATGGGCGTCATTGCCGGCGGCATTCCGGATTCAATGACGGCGACTTTTTTGTCCAATTCCGCGAATTGAAAAAGCGGTAGGGCCAGGATGCCCGCAACCGGCATAACGAAAAGCTGAATCGCGGTCACGGCGACAGCCGGAATTAAAGCGAATTTTAAGTATTTGCCGGAAAGAGAAATGCCTAAAGACAGCATAATCAGCGGAACAACAATTCCGGAAAGGAGTTCCAAAACGGATGAGATAAAGGACGGAACGACGCTCATGTCAAAGCCGAGCAGGATCAAAACAAGAGACAGTCCCCACGCAATTGCCGGCGGGAATTTCAAAATCTGTTTTAAGACATTTACCTTTTGACCGCTGACTTTGGAACCGAGATAGGTGGCAAGCGCAATGACGAGAAACAGACTGGCGACATCGCAAAAAATCGCCCGCGTAAAACCTTCGGTTCCGTAAAATCCCGTAATAATCGGAAAACCCATAAAGGCCGTATTGCTGCACGTACAAATCAAAATAAAAGCGGCGAGTGATTTCGGCGGCAATTTGAGAATTTTTTTGCCGACAATATAAGATACCAAAGCGCCGACAGCGGAAACGGCCAGAATAAAGACCGTCAGCTTAAAAAATGACAGCAGCTCATCCGCATGAACATTCCGAAGCATTGAATTAAAAACAAGAGCGGGCATTCCGACGTAAATGACGGCATTATTCAAAGCAACCTTGTCTTTTTCGGAAAGAATGCCGAGGCTTTTGAGAACCCAGCCCAAAAGAATTAAAACAATGATGACTAAAATGATATCCATGCGTTATCGCTTCGGCTCATATCTTTTTTAAGTAACGGAATAATAAATCAGACTCTTCTTTAAGTTATATAAATCTAAAGGTTTTGCCGTTTTTGCCGGTTTTTGCCGGAGGTGTGAAAAATTGCTGTAACTTAAACGCAATCAGCCAATTAAAAAAGGGTCTTCCGCTTATAATTAATATTAAAAAAACGAAGATTAAAACGAAGATTAAAACGAAGATTAAAACGAAGATTAAAAAAATGAAGATTAAAAACGAAGACGGACGCTGCAGGCGCCCATAAAAACACTCGGTTTCCCCGCCCTGAATAATTATGACCGGAGCCGAAGGCGGAAGAGGTGATTTTTTAAAAAAAGATTAAGCTTGAACAACCGATTTGTTCTGCGTTTCTTCAACGTGAGTATAAGTGGTTGTCCGAAGCTGCGGCGTCCGTCCGATTTGGCGGATGACGTCTTCAATTCTCTGCCGCGGCATGTTGGTGCCGTATTTGGCGCCGGCCGCTCTTGAAATCGTATCTTCCATCAGCGTTCCGCCGAAATCGTTGGCGCCGGCGCTGAGGCCGACTTGGCAGAATTTGGCGCCGAGCTTGACCCAAGACACTTGAATGTTGGGAAGCACATCTTTAAACAAAAGGCGCGGGACGGCGTACATTCTCAAATCATCCAAACCCGAGGCGCCCGATTTGACAAGACCTTTCGCGTAAAGGGGCGTGTTTTCATGGAGATAAGTCAGCGGGATGAATTCCGTAAAGCCGCCGGTCTTCTCTTGAATACGTTTGAGGCGAAGCAGGTGATCGACGCGGTCTTCATTATTTTCAATGTGGCCGAACATGATCGTGGATGTGGTTTTGATGCCGGCTTTATGAATGGTCGTAATGACCTTTTCCCATTCGTCCGCCTTTATTTTTCCGGGACAAAGCGTTTTTCGGACATCATCCACCAATATTTCGGCGGCGGTTCCGGGGATGGTATTCAATCCGGCTTCTTTGAGCATGATGACGGCGGTTTTTAAGTCAAGCCCCGCGTTTTCGGCGGCGGCGTAAATTTCCATTGGCGAAAAACCGTGAATTGAAATGCCGCCGTAAGGCGCTGTCGTTTCATGGATGTTTTTAATCATTTCAATCTGGAGATGCGTATCGACGTCTTTTTGGAGGCCGCCCTGAATACAGATTTCCAATGCGCCGGCTAATCGGGCTTTCAATGCTTTTTGACCGACTTCTTCGGGTGTCATAAAATAAGCGTCCGGACTTGTCGCGGATGTTCGAAAAGCGCAAAAGCCGCAATTTAAAGAACACACGTTCGTGAAATTGATATTGGCATTGATGATATAGGTGACAGTGTCGCCACTGATGTCCTTTCGGAGTTCATTGGCCGCTTTGAGCGTATCGAAGAACAAATCATCGTTTTCAAACAATTCAATGCAGTCTTGGCGGGACAAGTCTTTGTCTTTTAATTTTTGTATATCCATAAAGACACCAATTCGCCTTTAAAAATCAAGAGTATTTATACCTAATCGCTTACAACAGACTTTTTATGAATTTTTTATGATGAATTGGGCGGAATCAAAAGAAAAAATGTAAAATTAAACGGAATTGTCAGAAAAAAAGGAAAAAAAAAGAAACGTTACGGAAGATTTATAAGTACGATTTTTGAACTTATTACATTTATTCTATTATATTAACAACAGAATGGCCGATCCCATGGATAAAAGCGTTATTTTGGATCCGATTCACGGATATATTGAATTCGATAAAATGAAGCGGTCGCTTTTTGACACGCCGCAGATGCAGCGCCTTCGCCGCATCAAACAGCTCGGCTTTTCGAATTTAGTTTACCCCGGCGCCAATCACACACGTTTTGAACACAGTATGGGCGCAATGCATTTGGCCTCTCTGTTTTTAAAAATTCAAAAGGAAAACTCTCATTCCATCTCTTTCGTAACGGATTATGACGGTTTGGACGAAATTGTTGTTGCGGCGCTTCTTCATGACATCGGTCACGGTCCGTTTTCACATGCGACCGAAAAACTGATCGAACATTATACTCGGAGAAGCCATGACAATGTCCGCCACATTTTATTTGAAACAGAAGTCGGCGATATTCTCCACGAATACGGCTTTTCGCCGTCAAGGATTGCAAGGCACATCGCCGGAAAAACGCCCGTCAGTCAAATTCTCAGCAGTGAAATTGATATTGATAAGATGGATTATTTGGCGCGCGATATGCATTACACCGGCGTGACATCCGGAAGCGTTGATTATATGCGTCTTTTGAACCATTTGGAATATTTTGAAAACAAACTCGTTTTGGACGCCGGCGCGATTCGCGCGGCAGAAGGTCTTTTGGTCTCCAGGACTTGGATGAACGTTTCCGTTTATTACCATCACGTTTCCCGAATTTCGGAATCTATGTGTTCCCGCGCCTGTGCCCGCCTTTTGGAAAACAATATGATCCGTCCTCAAGAGTTCGCACAGATGGATGATATCGCCTTAATGTCCGCAATGCGCGAAGACGAAGGATTTGCCGGTGAAATTGCGAGGCGTTTGGATGAGCGGAATTTGTACAAGCGCGCCCTTTACGAAGGCTTAAGCGTTCTCGGAAGCAGTGTTTTTGAGTACCGTTCAAACATCGGCCGCCTTGAAAAAGAAATTGCGGAGGCCTCCCACGTTGACCCCGAATGCGTGATTATTGACATCCCGTCCAAGCCGGAAATGTCCGAAATGAAAGCGCTTATTATGGACGGCGGCATGAAAAAATTAACGGACGCGTCTCTTTTTGTCCGCGATTTGGAACATGTTCAAATCAGTAACTGGAAGATGGGCGTTTTTGCCCCCAAAGAACATTTGGAAGCAGTTTCAAAAGCGGCGGCAGACTTTTTTGATATTGAAACAAAACCAAAAACAAAACAGTTTACGCTTTCGGATGTCTTTGAATAATGCCCGTCTCATTGATTGAAGAAACGGGGTGCTGAAGGCACCCTTAAGCGTTGTCTTTCAAGTATATGCGTTAAGCATATGTCTTTCAAGCGTATGCCTTTCAAGCGTATGTGTTTCAAGTGTATGCCTTTCAAACGGCACCCTTCAAACGCATACGGCCCTGAATTTTATTTTCTTCACTTGAATGACTTTAATCCGTCTAAATCCAGCGTTGCGAAATAATCATCAACGGTTTCCGCCCGCCTGATTTTTAAAACGCTGCCGTTGTCTCTCAAAAGAAGTTCGGCGGAACGCAGTTTGCCGTTGTAGTTGAATCCCATCGCGTAGCCGTGGGCGCCGGTGTCGTGAATAACCAGCAAATCACCGCGTTCGATTTTCGGAAGTAACCGGTCGATGGCAAATTTGTCGTTGTTTTCACAAAGTGAGCCGGCCACATCGTATTTGTGATCAGAAGGCATCTTTTCTTTGCCGAGAACGGTGATATGGTGATAAGCGCCGTACATACCCGGGCGCATGAGGTTAGCCATGCAGGCGTCGGTGCCGGCATAATCTTTGTAAATGTGTTTCAAATGGCGGACTTTCGTCACAAGATAGCCGTAAGGGCCCGTGATGACGCGGCCGCATTCAAAATATACATTCGGTAGGTGTAAGCCCGCTTTGACAATCGTGTCTTCATATGCCTTTTTCACGCCGGCGGCCACGGCGTCAAAGGAAACGCGTTCCTGTTCCGGGCGGTAAGGAATGCCGATGCCGCCGCCGAGATTGATGAACTCGAAATCGATACCGACTTTTTGAGAAATTTCAACGGCCGCCTCAAAGAGAATCCGCGCGGTCTCAACGAAATAATCGACATTGAGCTCATTGGAAGCAACCATCGTATGAAGACCGAAACGCTTCACTCCTTTCTTCTTGAGAATTTCATAACCTTCAAAAAGCTGCTCACGCGTAAAACCGTATTTGGATTCCTCCGGTTTTCCGATGATTTCGTTGCCGCCTTTTAAAGGCCCGGGATTATAGCGGAAGCAAACAATATCGGGAAGGCCGGTCGCTTTTTCCAAAACGTCAATGTGAGAAATGTCATCCAAATTGATAATGGCGCCGAGTTCTCTGGCTTTGACGAATTCTTTTGCCGGCGTATCGTTGGAGCTGAACATGATATTTTCACCGGTGATGCCGGCTTTTTCGGCCAAAAGAAGCTCCGGAAGAGAACTGCAGTCGGCGCCGAATCCGTGTTCTTTTAAAATTTTTAAGATGTAGGGATTAGGCAGGGCCTTGACCGCGAAAAATTCTTTAAAACCGGTGACGATCGAAAAAGCGCGCTTCATGTCTTCGGCATTGTCGCAGATGGCCTTTTCATCATAGATATGAAACGGCGTGGGATGTGTCTTGACAATCTCTTCAATTTGTGTTTTGGTAAAGGGAAGTTCTTTTGAAACCATAATTAAGCCTCTTTTACATCAGATGAATTCGGATATGTTTAATGTATCGCCCTCTTTTTGAATTTTACCTCATGAGCAAGAATTGTTTTTTTCTCTAAACCAAGGAATAGCCAAAACCAAGGAATAGCCAAAACCAAGGAATAGCCAAGGAATAGCCAAGGAATAACCAAGGAATAGCGCCTCAAGGAAGAACGTTTTGTCACCGCGGGCGGCGAATGCTTATCCCGTCCAATCAGAGGACATTTTTTCCGTCCCTTGGCTTGAAAACAGATAAAGCTATCATAACCGCCATAAGCGTTATTTGCAAAAATATAAAGAGAAGCACAAGCTGTCCGTCGGCAAACCCGCCTTCAAATCCTGCGGTTCCCACTTTTTCTATGACGGCGTGTATTTGCCGGATACTGCCCAAACCTGTCAACAGAGCAATAAAAACCGTTAATATCCACTTGTATAATACCCATTTGTGCTTAACAAATCCCCAATTGGTAAAAAAACCGTAAATGAAACCTTGTATTATGGTTAAAAAAGCAAAAGGCATAATTTTTTGATACAAGGCCGGAACCAACGGAATAATCGTTAAAAATTCTTCTTCCGTCAGTTGAAAGAAACAAATATACGCTAAAATTCCTATGCAAACAACCCCGCCAAACCATATGCCGGCAGTTAAGATATGGAAGAGACGCAACCATTTCATTCCCTTTTGTTTTAGCTTTGCCATTATTTTTCCCTCCTCAACAGAAAACCGCACAGAGTCAGCTCTTTACATTTATGTATCCTTTATTACATACCTTTTGATTAAATAAAGTAAAACGGCCGGCCGAATTAAAGAGGCGGAGCCGCCGTTTTCAGTCAATAAATCCTCTTTCCTTCGCCGATTCCCTATTAAAGAAGCGGCACATTCCTGTTTTGGATGGCAGGAAGCCGAATTTATTATAAAATTCTTCTTTTCCCGGCGTCGCGTACAAAAGAACATTTTTGTCTCCTTCGCCTTCGAGAAGGAGATTCATAATCATCTTGCCGATCCCTTTTCCTTGGGAGTGGGAATCCACCGCGACGTCATAAATGACGCTCTGATAAGCGAAATCGGACAGCAGCCTGCCGCAGCCGATGAGAATGTCGCCGTGGAATACAAAAACAACTTTCGAACTGTTTTCAAAAGCCTTCTGATGCAGTTTTGCCGGATACGTTGCCATATCCGTCCGCTGAAGCAGACTTTTGACTTCCCTCCAGTCAATGCCGTCCGTATTTCTTTGTATTGTCAATTCCATGAACATAACCTCTTAAACACATAAAAGTACTGATGGTTTATAAAATTTTTAATACGGCAAAAGACGATTTTTAAAAAATGAAAGGGATGGCGGGAATGACCGGCAAAGCCCCGCCGCCTGTATTTAGTAACTTTTGTATTTCGTATATGGTGAATTCATTGATTTCTATGATATTCTCTGACAATTAATCAACTTGGGTCGTCAGGAAGATAGGCAGAGTCATCTGTTCTATCTGGTCTTGGAGCTCCTCTATTTCATCCATGTGGCGGTCTTCATCTTTTAAAATTTCCATCAGCATATCCCGCGTGGCATAATCCCGCAGTTCTCCGGCGAGGACGATTGCATCGTTATACGCTTTGATGGCGCCCATTTCCGCCGCGCGGTCATTTTCCACCTGCACCGGAATTTCATTGCCGATCTGAATTTTATTCAGGTTGGATACAATGGGAATACCTTCCAGGAAAAGAATGCGGCCGATCAGCTTTTCGGCATGTTTCATCTCGTCAATCGCTCTTTTTTCAGCTTTGCTGTGCAGTTTTCCGTAACCCCAGTCCTCACACATTTCCCCGTGAACAATGTACTGATTAATGGCGGTCAACTCATCCGCAAGCAGCGAATTTAATGTATCAATAAGTCTGGCATCTCCTTTCATTGCAATATTCCTTTTTGATTTTTTGATAATTTTTTGATATACTCAAAATAAACTTCAATCGCGGAATATCCGCTCTTGAAGTCATTTACCTTTGGAAATCCGTGCATTGCGTACAACCGCGTTGATTATCTGAGCAGTCAATCCTTTGCACATCATTTTTCTCTATGTCATCTAACTATTTTATTTTTATTGAAAATGGTATGAAATTAAAATGATACGTTAATTATATTTTTTCATCAATATTGTGGCGTATAAACACAGTGTTAAACCGAGGAAGTCTGTCGGAGCGTTTTTTATCAATCGAAAGCGGCGGAAGAAAAAAAGTAAGGGATGGGGCTGCTGAGATTTGAACTCAGGTCGCAAGACCCCCAGCCTTGCAGGATGGACCAAGCTACCCTACAGCCCCGTTTTGAGATAAACCTAAAAAAGCAAGTCTAAAACCTTTTTTTATTATATAAAGGTTTTTCATTTAGGCGATTCGAAAGTTGCGGCCTGTCGCTTCGTTCCGGTTACATTTTTCTTTCTGATTCGGAATCCGTTTGCGTTTGCGGCGCCTTCGGCATCCCGTCTTTTTTTAAATACCGGAGTGAAGCGGCGGCCTCAGCTTTTTGAACACTTTCACACCGCTCACTTTATGTATTTATAAATACGCCGCGTTTTAGGGTATACAACGCATTCATGAGGTGAATCGGTTCATGACAACCGGTTCATATCATACTTCCCGTAATCATACTTCCCATAATCATACTTCCCATAATCATACTTCCCATAATCATATTTACAACAATCATACATATAAATAAAACAAGTAATCATAATTCATATTCATCTGTAGGAGAAATAAAAATGACTGAAATCTCTTTGGAAGACCTCCCCGGCGTCGGACCGGCAACGGCCGAAAAATTAAAAGAAGCGGGCTTTAATTCGGTTGAAGCCATTGCTGTCGCATCCCCCGCCGAGCTCGGCGCGACGGCCGAAATCGGAGAAGCCACGGCGGCAAAAATCATCAATGCTGCCAGGCAGGCCGCCGATATCGGCGGTTTTGAAACCGGAGACATGGTCTTTGAAAGACGGCTAAACATCGGCAAAATCAAAACCGGATGCGCTGAATTTGACGAGATGATGGGCGGCGGCATTGAAAGTCAGTCCATTACGGAAATTTACGGCGAATTCGGTTCCGGAAAAACTCAAGTCGCTCACCAGCTGACCGTCAACGTTCAGCTTCCCGAAGAAAACGGCGGCTTAAACGGTTCCGTCATCATTATTGATACCGAAAATACTTTCCGCCCCGACAGAGTCAAACAAATGGTTGAAGGAAAAGCCAATGAACTCGGCATTGAACTGGACGCCGACGAATTCTTAAGAAACATTCATGTCGCCCGCGCTTTTAATTCCAACCACCAGATCCTCCTTGTGGATTCTGCCATGGATCTTGCTAATGAATTAAAAAATTCCGACAAACCTGTCCGCCTTTTGATTGTTGACTCTCTCACCGCGCATTTCAGAGCTGAGTATATCGGCCGCGGCACGCTGGCGGACCGCCAGCAAAAATTAAACAAACACTTGCACGGCCTTCAGCGTTTTGCCAACTTAAACAACGCCTCCGTCTTGGTGACCAACCAAGTGATGGCCAAGCCCGACACCTTCTTCGGCGACCCGACCCGGCCCATCGGCGGCCACATTCTCGGCCACACGGCCACATTCAGACTTTACATCCGAAAATCCAAGGGCGATAAAAGAATCGTCAAACTGGTGGATTCGCCGAATCTGCCGGAAGGCGAGGCCGTTTTGGCCGTCACGAGAGACGGCATCACGGACGCGTAAGGACACGTAAGGACGCGTAAGGACGCATAATTTTGAGAACGCCTGCCAACACATTTTTATGAGAGCGGTTTAAAGACCGCTCTCAAATCACCTTTCCCGCACTTATCTTCGGCCTTTTTGTCTTGGCCTTTTTGTCTTCTGCTTTTTTGTCTTCTGCTTTTTTTGTATCCGACCGCTTTACAGACACACGGTTTATATATTCCGAAACATAATTTATGACCGTTATGTCTCCCGAAGAACTTGCTCTTTATCCGTTTTTAACCAAAGCTTCCGAGTATGTCAGCGAGCTGGACTTTTCTCTTGACGCTTTGATGACCGGCCTCGGGTTTAAAGAAGCGAGGAGACGCGGAAACGAACGCGTTTTGGAAGCCTTTTCGGGGGAAATAACAAAACCGGTATTCGGAAACGAAAAAGATACGCTTTCAGAGCTTTTATCCTATCCTTTCGCGCGCATTTTGGTCTCATGTTTAAATGAGCCGGCCTTTACGCGGCGCTATGCCCTTGCCGAAGCCACGGCCGCGCACTCTCTTCTCAGAAAAACAATGGACAAAGATATCGGTTTTGTTTTGGATTTCGGAAAAGATTTCGGCATCATCGCTTTCGAACAGAGTGACCATATCAGAATTTACTTTTCGGATTACATCCGCTATTCTCTTTCGATGAAAGACCTTTCATGGAAACTGATCAACCGCCATATTGAGAAAGGGTATGTCATCATCCGGCGGGAGGAATTTGTCCGCCTGCTTCAGGAAGCTATCCGCAAAAGAATAGAAAGTTCTTTGCCGGTTCAGGAAATCCCCAAAGAAATCCGCGCGGCGTGCGAATCGCAAGTTGCCGAGCTGAAAACAAGATATGAGGAGCAGCGGCAGAATTTGGGTGACGCCGATCTCGGGGAAGTGGATTTCACGATGTTTCCGCCGTGTATCAATAAAGCGCTTTCCAATGTCAG
>Ga0123353_10005193_pt1 | contig 17021 bp, 16 predicted proteins | sample TergutLab28metaG_3_FD_92763 | JGI IMG/M metagenome (GOLD analysis project Ga0123353, IMG submission 92763) | Labiotermes labralis P3 segment gut microbial communities from Petit-Saut dam, French Guiana - Lab288 P3 | ecosystem: Host-associated > Arthropoda: Insects > Digestive system > Gut ...
CGGTTGTAGAGGAAAAAAACACCCGTACCCAGGGCTCGCGGAGTACCGCTCGCCCTGGGCTATACTGGACGCCGCTCCGCGGCTACATGCCGGCTCTTCGACACGAGACCGGGGAGGCCGCTCCATTTGCCTTCAACGCCGAGTTCACACACCTACAGTGTTACAGTCTCAATTTGTTTCGGATTTCGAGTTTCAAAATGCGTCTCCGCCGATCGTGATGTTATGATAATCGGCATGGCACGATATCTACTGATTGGGTTGGCGATATTCATGGCGGCGGGCTCGTTCGGCCAGGTGGTCGAGCCTCGGGTGGCGGAGGTTCAGGTGGGGCCAGCCGACGGGCCGGCGCTGGTGGGGCTGGTGCGCGGGGCGATGGCGGAGTATCTCGCCAACCGCACGGGCGTCGAGCAGCAGGCCATTCCCGACAGCCTGGCGCACCTCGAACGCGAACAGCGAACCTATGCCGTCAGCGTCACGCTGCGTCACGAAGGCAGGCCGGTCGGGCGGGCCATCAAGAGCATTTCGCTCAAGAACGACCGCGGCATTTCTCAACCGGCCAGCGTGTGCCGAAACGTCATCGCCGCCGCCCTGGAGGCCATGCGCAGCGAACAACTGCCCGACAAAATCACCCCCGCCTATCTCGACAGCCTGACCGTCGAGGTGGAAATCCTCTCCCCGCCCGCCGCCGTCGAACCCCCGCCCGGACGGAAGGTCACAGGGCTCGACGTGGACCGGATGATCTTCCCCGGCCGAACGGGGCTGCGCGTGCTCCGCGGCGCGGAGATCGGGTATTTGCTCCCCACCGACGGCTACACGCTGGGTCTGGACGCCACGGGAATCCGTCAGGCGGCCGTGGCGAGCGTTCCGCAAAGCCCCGCCAACGCCGACATGGACTGGCGGTACTGGCTGCTGGAAAGCCGCCACTTCGTCGGCTACGGTGACGCGGTTCCCAACCTCGCCGGGCGGGTGCTCTGCCTGACGCGGGGCAAAACGCTGCTGCCGGAGATGATGGCCTCGCGGGAGGCCGTCGCGGAAGAGATCGTCAAGACGCTGCCGTTCGTGGCGGCGCATCTGGCGGCCAATCAGACCGAGGACGGTCTGTACGCGATCGGGCAAGCCGCCACGCCGTTGCGGGATCACCTGGCCGCCTCCTGCGCGATGCTTCGCGCGGGGCAGCGAATGAAGAGCGAGGCCATTTTCGCCAGCGGAATGAAGGGGCTGGAGTACGCGGTGAACCTGTGCCATCGCGAGGACGGCAAGGCGTATGTGGCGACCGATCCGCTGGATCAGTACGGCGCGACGGCGATGCTCGCGCACGCGATGAGCCTGGCCCCGCGTAACGAGCGGAGCGAGGCGTTGTACGGTGAGTTGATCCGGGCGCTGCTGGAGGGGATTGGCCAAGACGGTTGGCCGTCGGCCCAGTTGGACGGTGGGCCGGCGAAGTCCAGACCGCCGCTTCGCGACGCGTTGCTGGCGTACATGGTGTTGTTCGGCGCGGCGGGCACGGAGGAGGAGTTGGCCTCGTATGCGGCGATGGAGAAGACGTTGACGGCCGTCTGGCCGGGGACGGCGGCCGACGCGTTGTGGCGGCTTCGCGTGGGGCTCAGGCCGGTGACGCCCTCGCCGCAGTCTCCGCCGGACCCGTTGGCGTCGGTGTCGCAGGTGTTGCCGGGGCAGGGTCGTGACGACGAACTGGGCGGGTTCGCGTTCGCCCGTCAGCCGGCGAGCGTGGAATTGACCGCGTTGGCGCTGGCGGTCCGGTCCGGCGGACAGGGGTGGACCGGTCAGCCGATGCTGGCCGACCCGGACAAGCGGGCGGCGCAGCGGTCGACCATGACGATCTGGGCGCAGGCGTTCGTCTACACGATGATGTATCGCGCGAACGAAGCCTATTTTTCGACCGATCCCGCCACCTGGCTGGGCGCCGTCCGCGTCGACGCCGGAACCGCCCGCGTCACCCCCGCCGCGTGCGCGGCCGCGATCGAAATTCTCCTGATGGACGCGACAGGACCAGGAGAAAAATGACGCGGAGAACGTAATATTGATTCCTCCGTCGAACGCGGGTAGTCTACGGGCCGTTGAAAATCGGAACCATTATTAAGGAGTCGTCATGGCCGCGTTGGAAATTGGCGTGCTGGTGTACTTGTCGGACAAGGTGGACGAGAGTCTCGCGAAGGTGACGGACCTGGGGCTGCGGGCGTGTCAGGTGTGCTCGTGGCAGCCGGAGTTGTGGACCGACGCAGCCGCGGACGCGCTGACGTCGCGGGCGGCGGCCGCGGGGGTGAAGATCGCGACGTTCTGGGCGGGGTACACCGGTCCCTGCGAGTGGAATTTTTACGGCGGACCGAAAACGATCGGCCTGGTGCCGGAGGCGTATCGGGCCGGCCGGGTGGCCGAGTTGAAAAAGGCGGCCGATTTCGCCGCGCGGGCCGGCGTGTCGTCCATCACGACGCACGTGGGCTTTTTGCCCGAGGACCCCAACGACCCGCTCTTCGCCGCGACGGTCCTGGCCCTGCGGGAGATCGCCACGCATTGCAAGGACAAGGGGCTGGAGTTTTTGTTCGAGACCGGCCAGGAGACGCCCGTGAACTTGCTGCGGACCATCGAGGAGGTCGGCACGGGCAATTTGGGGATTAATCTGGACCCGGCCAATTTGATTTTGTACGGCAAAGCCAATCCGGTGGACGCGTTGGAGGTGTTCGGGACGTTTGTCCGCCAGATGCACGCGAAGGACGGCGTGTATCCGACGGACGGAAAAAACCTCGGCCACGAGACGCCGCTGGGCGAAGGCCTGGTCAACTTCCCGCGCCTGATGGCCAAACTGAAATCGCTGGGCTTTAACGGCGTGGTCGCGATCGAGCGCGAAATCAGCGGCCCGAAACAGACCGAGGACATCAAGAAGGGCATCGACTTTCTCAAGCCGCTGATGTGACCATTCAACGGCGCAGGATGAACGGGATGAACGGGAAACGACGGGATTTTTCGACAGAAAATCATCCCGTCGTTTCCTGCTGATCCTGTGTTATCAGGCACTGCGATGCCACCGAGAGGGTGATACAGGATGATGAGCGACAAAGACGTTGTACGTGTGGACGAGGCGCCGTTCGATGAACGTATCCCAATAGAACAACTCAAAGGTCCGGCGAAAAAATGGTTCAAGAAAAAGTATAAAGACAAAAACAACACCTATAAAAAAATCGTCAACACGAACACTGGGAATACCATCGAAATCAGCGGAAAAGGAATCGCTCACACGATATCCAGAGCGGACAACATCGACGTGATCTATTCTATGGATGTCCTGCCGGAAATGATCGAGCGGATGGAGTATGCAGGTCACTTTCCACCAAATACTCCCAAAGATGGAAAGCCTGTCCCGACGAACTTTCTTGGTGTCGAAAAGTACCACACACAGGTGCAAGTGCGAGGAAAATTGTACACGGCTGAATTTGTCATAAAAATGGAGAGGATGGGAAAGCAGGAGATAGGAAAAGTTGGCAAAGTAAGGTTGTACCACTACAACCATACATTTACAAAAGGGCCGTCAGAGCGCACTGCCTGAAAGGAATTTTGTTCCTTGCAAAGGCGCGTCATCTTTCGGCCCTTCTATCAGAATTATCGGCTATAACCCTGGAAAAATCAAGCGGGAATTGCGATTTTTCTTCCGCCGCCAACCGACGGCACAGGATGAACGGGAAACGACGGGATGTTTCGAAAGAAAAACATCCCGTCGTTTCCTGTTCATCCTGTGCCGTTTTTCGTTTATTTTTTCAAGGCCGCGAGTCGCTGGGCGGCGAAGTTCCAGTTGGCAAGTTTCATGAAGGCGTCGACCCATTCGGGGCGGCGGTTTTGGTATTTGAGGTAGTAGGCGTGTTCCCAGACGTCGCAGACCAGCAGCGGCGTGACGCCCCAGACGGTTAAATCCTGGTGCCGCTCGGCCTGGAGGACCAGCAGTTTGCCGGCGAGGGGTTCGTACGCCAGCACGCCCCAGCCGCTGGCTTCGACGTCCTTGGTGGCGGCGGCGAACTGGGCCTGCATCGCCTCGACCGAACCGAAACTCTCGACGCAGGCCTGGGCGAACGCGCCGTCGGGCTTGGCGCCGCCGGGCGTCATCGAATGCCAGAACAGCGTATGCAGCACGTGTCCGCTGCCGTGAAACGCGACGTTTCGCGACAGGGCCTTGACGTCCGCGTACGCGCCGTCCTTGCGGGCGGCGGCGAGTTTTTGCAGATTGGCGTTCAGCCCCGCCACGTAGGCGGCGTGGTGTTTGTCGTGGTGCAGCCGCAGGGTGGCTTCGTCGTACAGCGGTTCGAGGGCGTTGTAGTCGTAGGGCAGTTCGGGCAGGACATACGCGCCGTCCTTAAAGGCGGCCTGGTCGAAGGCGGGGTTCGTCGCGGGCATGAGCAGTTCCTTTCCAAAAGCAAGGGTAGACCCGGCGACAGCCGCCACGGCCGTCGCCGCACCAACTTTCATCACGTCACGTCGCGTGTACAAGGTCATCATAACCGTAGTATAGCGCCAACGCCACTGCAACACCATAAATCCGAATTTCGGATTTGGCGGTCTATGCTTGGCGAAACGCGTTCGGCACGGTATGATACCGCCCGATGGAAACGACATGGACCATAGAGGAAATCGCCCGGATCGTTCAGGGCCGCGTGGAAGGTGACGCGGGCGTGGTGGTTGACGGCGTGGGTTCGTTGCAGGAGGCCCGGCCGGGACAGATCACGTTCGTGTCCGACGCCAAGCGGGTCGGCGAGTTGTCGCAGTGTCGCGCGTCGGCGGCGTTGGTGGCGGAGGGCGCCCCGGTTGCGCCGGTGGCGGATTCCACTGCGCCTGCGATGACGCTGGTGCGGGTCAAGGACGTTCAAACGGCGGTGGCGGCCTTGCTGGAGCGGTTGGACCCTGGTGACGATTTGCCGCCGGTTGGCGTGCATGCGTCGTCGGTGGTGGCGTCGTCGGCGGTGGTGTCGGCCGATGTTCGCGTGGGTCCTTTCGTGGTCATTGGCGAGCGCGCGGTGGTGGCCGCGGGATGCGTGTTGTCCGCCGGTGTAAAAATCGGCGCGGACGTGATTTTGGGCGAAGGCTGCGTATTATTCGAGAACGCCGTGATCCGCTGGGGCTGTCGGCTGGGGCGTCGCGTTCGCGTGGGTCCGGGCAGCGTGATCGGGTACGACGGTTTTGGGTACACCACGCAGGCCGGGCGTCACGTTCGCGTGCGTCACGTGGGCGTGGTGGAAATCGAGGACGACGTGGACCTTGGCGCGTGCACGTGCGTGGACCGGGCCAAATTCGGCGTGACGCGGATCGGAACGGGCTCGAAGATCGACAATCTGGTTCAGGTGGCCCATAATATCCAGATGGGCCGCGGGTGCATCCTGGCCGCCCAGGTGGGTTTGGCCGGTAGCAGCCGGTTGGGCCATTACGTCGTGATGGGCGGCCAGGTGGGTGTGGCGGATCACCTGACCGTCGGTGACGGGGTGCAACTGGGCGCCCAGGCGGGCGTGATGAAGGACGTCCCCGCCGGCGACATCCAGGCCGGCACACCGGCGATACCCATCCGGGAGGTCATGCGGCAGATCGTACAGGTCGGCAAACTCAGTGAGTTGCAGCGGCGGGTCAAAGAATTGGAATCGAAACTGTGAGTCTTCAAAAGACCATCAAGAAATCCGTGGACGTCGACGGGCGAGGCCTGTTCGGCGGCGAGCCGTGCAGTTTGCGGTTAAGCCCCGGCGAGCCCAACAGCGGCATCGTGTTTGTCCGCACCGACCTGCCCGAGACCGTCCGCATCTCGGCCGACATCCAGAACGTGGCCCCCAAGCCGAGGCGGACCACGCTGATGAACGGTGTTGCCGGCGTGGAAACGGTCGAGCACGTGCTGTCGGCGGCCTGGGGACTGGACCTGGACAACCTCCAGATCGAAGTTTCCGCCGCGGAAACGCCCTCGACGGATGGCTCGCCGAAGCCCTTCGCCGACGCGATGCTCGAAGCGGGCATCGTCGAACAGGAAATCCCGCAGAAGGTCTACGTGATCGAGGAACCCGTCACCGTCACCGAGGGCGACGCGATGCTCGTGGCCATGCCCGGCCCGGTGGACTGTCTGGACATCCTCTACGATCTGGACTACGCCGGCGTGCCCTGCATCGGGAGGCAGGTGTTCGGGTTCCGGCTTGGCAAAGACGACTACATGCGGCAGATCGCCCCGTCGCGGACGTTCCTGCTCCAGAGCGAGACCGGGTCGTTTCAGGCCCAGGGAATGGGGCAGCACCTCACCACGCGCGACGTGCTGGTGATGGGGCAGGACGGGCCGGTCGAAAACCAGCTCCGCTTTCCCGACGAGCACGTGCGGCACAAGCTGGCCGACCTGATCGGCGACCTGGCGCTGCTGGGCAAGCACCTCCGAGGCCGGATCGTCGCGTACAAGAGCGGCCACGAACTCAACCACAACCTGGTCCGCAAGCTGGTCGAGCACATCGCCACCGGCGGGCGGACTCGTGGAACGCCGGCCGAGCCGCTGATGGACATTCGCAGCATCATGCGGACGCTTCCGCACCGCTACCCGTTCCTGATGGTCGACCGCATCCTCGAAATCCAGGGCGACCAGAAGGCCATCGGGATTAAAAACGTTTCGATTAACGAACCGTATTTCCAGGGCCACTACCCCGGACAGCCGATTATGCCCGGCGTGATGCAACTCGAAGCCATGGCACAACTTGCGGGCGTTCTGATCGGGCGAAAACTCGAACATACGGGCAAACTGGGCTTCCTGCTGAGCATCGACCGCGTGAAACTCCGCCGCCTGGTCTACCCCGGAGACCAACTGATCCTCGAAGCCGAAACCATCCACGTCCGCAGCCGAACCGCCCACTGCCGCTGCCGGGCCCTGGTCGGAACCGACGTGGCCGCCGAAGCGGAAATCAAATTCATGCTCGTGGACGCCGAACCGACGTAATATGGCAGATATATCCAAATTCGCAACGATCGAGCGTGGCGCGGAGATTGCCGAGGACGTGAAGATTGGTCCGTTCACGTACATCGGGCCTCACGTCCGCATTGGCAGCGGGTGCGTGATCGAAGGGAACGTGACGATCACAGGCCGCACGGAACTGGGGGACCGCACGCGCGTGTCTCCGCTGGCGGTGATCGGCGCCGGGGATGGTAAGGGCGCCGAGACGGGCGAAGTCATCATCGGGCAGGCCAATTCGATCCGCGAACATGCGACGATTTACGGGGGTCCGCCGGGGCGCCCCACGCGGCTGGGTGACGACAACCTGATTATGATCAGTTGCCACGTCGGCAGCGGGGCGACGATTGGCGACCATGGAATTTTGATTAACAACACGCTGATTGGCGCCGGCGCGGTGCTGGAGGACTACGTTCACACCAGCGGGTTCATCGTGATTCTGCCGGGCGTCCGCGTGGGCGCGTACACGTTCACGCTGGGCTACACGGAGATCGACCGCGACGCTCCGCCCTACGCGATGGTGCAGGGCGCGCCGTACCGCGTGCGCGGCGTCAACAGCGAAAAACTCCGCCGCTGCGGATTCGCCGACAGCTCGATCAAGGCCATCAAGCAGGCCCTCCACGAACTGTACAACGGCTCGGGCGACGTCGCCAACCCCGATGCCCTCGACCGCCTGCTGGCCATGGACGATGCCGACCTCCACGTCCAGCGGCTGGCGCAGAGCGTGAAGAACAGCATGAAATGAAAACCGTAACCGTCCTTCGTGAGATCGACCCTTCCGCCCGCGTTGCGTCGTCGGCGACGGTGGGGCCGTATTGCGTGATCGGGCCTCATGTGATCATCGGGCCGGACACGGTGCTGCACCGCCGCGTCTGCGTGATGGGGCACACGATCATCGGCCAGGGCAACGTCATCGGCGAAGGGTGCGTGCTGGGGGCGATTCCGCAGGACCTCAAATACGCCGGCGGAACGACGCTGCTGGTGATCGGGCACCGCAACCGTTTCGGGCGTAACGTGACGGCCCACATCGGAACCGAGAGCGGCGGCTACCTCACGCGGATCGGCGACGGCAATGTGCTCAAAGACGGCAGCCACATCGGGCACGACAGTTTCATCGACGACCGCGCGACGCTCGGTTCGCAGGTGCTGCTGGCCGGACACATCCGCGTGCACGAGGGCGCGGTGCTGGAGGACCTGTCGGCCGTGCTTCAGTTCTGCACGGTCGGGCAATACGCCCGCGTGCGGCGGCGGGTGCCGGTCCGGCGCGACGTGCCTCCGTACACCGATTTCGGCTGCCTGGGCGACGAGTCCACGCCCTCGGTTCTTGGGGTTCACGAAACCGGAATCGCCGCCGCCAAACGACTGGCCGCCGAGGACAAAAAAGAACTCCGCCGGGCGCTGGTGGACCTGTTCGACAACGAGGCCGCCCTGGCGACGAAAATCGAACAACTCGTCAATCTCGGCGTCGACGGTGAAGTCGCCGCCCTGTGCGACTTCTGCAAACGCAGTCTCCAGGGCACCTACGGCCGGCACCGCGAAATGTACCGTGGCGCCATCCCCCCCGAAGTCGAACAATTTATCCCCGCCGAATGGAAAACCATCATCCGACGAGCGAAAGCCACATAGCCACATAGCCACGTAGCCACATAGGGGTTGCGGTGCGTGAATGTAAAAGCGTTCCGTTTGTTCGAGAAAGTGATCTCGTGGCTTCGCAGACTCGATAGTCGGTGAATATGGACAATTCCTGCCGATCTCCGAGTCAGCGAAGCCTCAAGACCACTCTCTCGAACGTGACGCTCACTTTTACATTCACGCACCGCAAACCCTATGTGGCTACGTGGCGATGTGGCTATGTGGCTTGTGGCGGGTAGCTTTTGTCGGTACACTCATAAAAAATTTCAGGAGTTTCGTATGAATTTTCGCGTTGCCGTCGTCGGCGCCGGCCGGATGGGCAAGCTGCACGCCCGCGTCGTCAGTGAACTGCCCGGATCGCAACTGGTGTGCGTGGTGGACGCCAATCCCGCCGCCGCGGACGCGCTGGCCAAACAACGCGGCTGCACGCCGCTGACCCACCCCGCCGACGCTGTGCCCCTCTGCGACGCGGCCATCATCGCCGTGCCCACAAAATTCCATCTCGACGCCGCACGACCCTTCCTCCAGGCGGGAAAGTCCGTCCTCATCGAAAAACCCCTCGCGCCCGACGTCCACACCGCGCGCGAAATCATCGAACTCGCCCGACAAAGCGGCGCACACATCCAGGTCGGACACACCGAACGATTCAACCCCGCCGTCCTGTCCATCAGCCAATACGCCGTTACACCGAAATTCATCCAGGCCGACCGCATCAGCCCCTTCACGTTCCGCTCCGCCGACGTCGGCGTCGTGCTCGACATGATGATCCACGACATCGACCTGGTCCTCACTTTCGCCGCCAGCCGCGTCGTCGACGTCCACGCCATCGGCGTCGCCGTCATCGGAAAACATGAGGACATCTGCAACGCACGGCTCCAATTCGCCAACGGATGCGTCGCCAACATCACCGCCAGCCGCCTGGCCGTCAAAACCGAACGCAAAATGCGAATCTTCTCCGAGCAGGCCTACCTCAGCGTCGATTTCGCGTTGAAAACCGGCGTCGTGATCGAAAAACAAGACAACCTCGACCTCATCCAGATGGCCCGCGAACTGGACGTCACCGACTTGGCCGAACTCGCCGCCAGTGTCGATTACACCAAACTGCTCAACTTCGAACAACTCGTCGTGGACGACAGCGTCGAACCGCTCCGCCGACAAGCCGACGCTTTCCGCCGAACCGTGAAAGAAGGCGCCGAACCCGTGGTCTCCGCCCAGGCCGGACTGGCCGCCATCGAAACCGCCTACCAAATTCTCGACGCCATCGCCCACCACCACTGGGATGGAGACGCCACCGGCCGCGCGGGCAGCGACGTGCTGAAAAAGTAGCGATTCAGATTTTTCCTATATTTGCAACACTTCCAAGTGCGGCCATATTGACCGAATGCTACTATTTCTATTGACATTTCGATAATCTGTGTTAGTGTCACCGTATAACAGTTCATGTCCACAATGGAAGCGTATCTCTATGTCGATGAATGAATGTCCTATGGAGAAGGGCATGATAGGGATACGAAGACGGGCATGAGGAGGAGGCTCGTATGAGGAGGCTGGTGTATTTGGTATTGGTTGCGGCAATGGTTGCCACCCCGGCGATGGCGAGTTCGTTCACGTATACGAACCAGGTCGCGGGCAGGTCGTTCGGTCCCTACTTTATGTTCGACGGCAAGCCTGGAGGTCTTGCCGGGAACGGCGTGTTTACGTACGACGATTGCATGGGCGGTTTGGAGTCTTCGGGGCTCACGAGCGACGTGAGCGTGTATGGGTTTTATCCCAGTTACGATTTAGAAGGCGCTCTGAGCCTGGCGGATTTTGCAGCGGGTTCGGACGCGGGCACCATCTCCTTCATGGGGATTTTCGCGACGACGGATGTCACGTTTGATGACGGCTGGGTGACGATTCTCGGAACCCTCGCGCCCATGCCCGGTGAAGTGTCCTATTTCACGGGTGACGCTCTTAACGGCATCGGCGGGCCCTTCATGATTCCCGACTGGGATCGTTACATCGTCGCGGACGTGTCGATTTCGTTCCGCACGAGCGCGGACAGTCTGGACGCTTTCTTCCGCGCCCCGTACATGATCTCGGATGCCTACCTGACGATTTCCGGCACCAGTGTCCCCGACAAAACCGACCCCGTTGCCGCCGTCCCGGAACCGCTGACCATGCTGATGGTCATGACAAGCCTGGGCGGGCTGGCGTACAAGTATCGCCGCGACCGTATCCTCGCCCGGAACGAACGCTGAAGCATGTGGGACAGACACGTTGTGAAAAACACGTACGCCACGCGGCAACGCGTGGCGTACGTGTTTGTGTTTGGGCGGGTGGACGGTTGAAAATTCGCGTCATTCGCGGTATTCGCGGCTAAAGGGATTGCTCCGCCGCGAGCAAATCGTCGTAGGTCTCCCGCCGCCGGATCACGCGCCACGTCGCGCCGTCGACCAGCACCTCGGCCGCTCGGGGGCGGCTGTTGTATTGGCTGGACATCGCAAAACCGTACGCGCCGGCGGTGAAGACGGTCAACAGGTCGCCGCGCTGTAGCGGCGGCAGCACGCGATCCTTCGCCAGAAAGTCGCTGCTCTCGCACACGCCGCCAACCACGTCCACCTTCACGCCGCCCGCGGCCTCGTGCGAAATGCGACGATCCTCGCGCCGCAGCACCGGCTGGCCCTCGCCAAGTCGGGCCGGCCAGACGAAATGCTCCGAGCCGTACAACGCCGGACGAATCAAATCCGTCATCGCCGCGTCCACGATCACGAAATTCCGCTCCCCGCCCTGCTTGACGTACAACACGCCCGCCAGCAGCACGCCCGCATTGGCGTTGATCGACCGGCCGGGCTCGAGAATCACCTCCAGCCCGCGGTCTCGAAGCAGCGGAACAATCGCCGCCGCGTACGTGGCGAAGGTGGGGCTCTTGCCGAATTCGTAATCGGCCGCGAACCCGCCGCCAATGTCCAGCGTGCGGACCGCGAACCCCGCCGCCCGCAGCCGCTCGATCATCGCCAGCGTCTTCGTGATCGCCTCGACGTACGGGTCGGCCGTGTAAATCGGCGAACCGATGTGCAGGTGAATCGCGTCCAACCGCAGCGACTCGGTTCGGCCGTAGGTTTGAAAAAACCGCTCGGCCCGCTCGATATCCACGCCGAACTTGGTCTCCTTCTTGCCCGTGGAGGTGTAGCGGTGCGTCTTGGGGTCGATGTCGGGATTGACGCGCAGCGCCGCCCGCATCGTCCGCCCGGCCTGCCGGCACAGCCGGGCGACGTTCTCGAACTCCTGCTCGCTTTCGATGTTGAACAGGCCGATGCCCGCGTCGATGGCCTGCCGAATTTCGCCGTCAGTCTTCGCCACGCCGGCGAAGACGACCTTGGACATCTCGCCGCCGGCCTCCCGCGCGCGAACCAACTCGCCGCCGCTGACCACGTCGAACCCGCTGCCCAACGACTGAAGCAGCCGCAGCACGTGCAGATTGGACAGACTTTTGATGGAGTAGCAGATGGTCGGCGAAAGCTCCGCGAACGCCGCCAAGAGTTTCACATAGTGTTCCCGCAACGTGCGGGCGGAATACGCATACACCGGCGTGCCGACCTTGGCGGCGATCTCCGCCACCGGCACATCCTCGCAGAACAGCGAACCGTTACGATAGTCAAAATAATCCATAATGCACCTCGGTGAATCAGCGTAGCGTATCATGGTGCCAGTGACAAGCGACAAGTGACAAGAGAAGGAATGTCCTGCTTTTCAAAACGATCGCTTTCGTGAAAACAATTGTTTTGAAAAAGACAGAAGGTTCCTTCTCTTGTCACTTGTCGCTTGTCACTGGCGTCGTGATCGGCTACGCTGATTCACCGAGGTGCCCCATGGCGATTTACGTGTGGTTTGTCATTTGGATGTTGTTGCTGCTGGCGATGGCGGCGGGTGTGTATGCGTTGCTGGTGCGGCTGATGCCGCCGACGGTGGTGCAGTGGGTGTTGCTGCCGGGGACGATTGTGTCGGAAGTGGCGTACATGTTCGGCACGCTGATCACGGGCGGTGAAATTCGTCGCCGTGTGCTGCCAGGCAAAGAAGGCGGCGGTACCCAGGCCGGCGGCGATGCCGGCGGCAAACCCAGGGCGTTCGGCGCGACGGTGGCGGCGGTGTTGTCGATCGTGGCCGTGGTGGCGGCGCTCGTGGGGGCGTACAAACTGCTGGACGAACCGGTCATCAAGGATTTCATCGGAATCAGCATCCCGCAACGCGCGCTGGCGCCGATGGACAGCCTGAGCAAAAGCGGTCCCTCGTCGCTGAGCGAGGTGTCCGACACGTTCTGGAAGCAGGCCGACAATCAGGTGTCGCTGCTGCGGCGGCTGACGGGCACGCTGACGGATGTGGACTGGTTCAACTGGCGGGTGCCGCTGTTCGTGTACCTTACGCTGTGCCTGTCGATCCGAATTTGGCCGTCGCGCCGGCCGATCCGCCCGACGCTGCTGGCCGTGGTCATCCTCGCCGCCGTCATCGCGGTGATCGGGGCCATCTGGAACCAGTTCGAGTCCCTCCTCAACGACCTCTGGCCGCTACTGACCTACGTCTGGACCTCCCTGCTGCTGGCGCTGATTTTCACGCTGGTGGCCACCGGCGTCGTCGCGCTGGTCCGCGCACTGTCGGGCAAAGGCGGGGCGGCCGCGAAACCGTAAATCCGAATTTCGTGCTTCGGAGTTACAATCTTTTGACAATCAGCGTGTTATTCTGTCCGCCGAAGCCCATCGAGTTCGACATGCACACCTCCACCTTCGCTTTGCGCGGGACGTTGGGGATGTAGTCGAGGTCGCAGTCGGGGTCGGGGGTGGTGTAGTTGGTGGTGGGCGGGAGGACCTGGTCGCGGATGGCCAGGACGCAGGTGATGAGTTCGGTCGCGCCGGCGGCGGCGATTAAGTGACCCAACATGCTTTTTACGCTGCTGGCGGGCACGTGGGGCGCGTGGTCGCCGAAGACGGCCTTGATCGCGCGGGTTTCGACCTGGTCGTTCTGTTTGGTGCCCGTGCCGTGGGCGGAAATATAGTCGATGTCGCCAATCGTCACGCCCGCGTCGGCCAGGGCGGCCCGCATGCTGGTGGCGGCACCGTCGCCCTCGGGGTCCTGGTCGGTGATGCGATACGCGTCGGCGGACGAACCGTAGCCGATGATCTCGCACAGGATGTTCGCGCCGCGCCGCCGGGCGGACTCGTACGCTTCGAGGATCAAAATGCTCGCGCCCTCGCCCAGGACGAATCCGTCGCGCGTCATGTCGAATGGGCGGCTGGCGTGGGCGTAGTCGTCGTTGCGCTGGCTGAGCGCGGTCAGGCGGTTGAACCCCGTCACGCCGTAGGGGTGGATCATGCTGTGGGCTCCGCCGCTGAGGACGACGTCGCAGTGGCCTTCGCGGATGAGGATGGCGGCCTCGCCGATCGCCTGCGTGCTGGCCGCACAGGCCGTCAACACGTTGAACGCCGGACCGCGCACCCCGAACTCCGCGGCCAGGTGGGCCACCACCATGTTGCTTTCCTGCTCCACCTCGCGATGCAGGTCCATCCGCCCCGCCAACTGGGCCCATTTGCGGGTGTCCACGCGACCGTCGGTCCAGGTGTCCACCAGCAGCGAGGTGAACGGGTCGAAGTCGATGCTCCCCTCTCCGCTACCGAGATAAATGCCAAGCCGCTCGCGGTCCAGCGCGGCGAACTGGGCCAGTCCCGACTGTCGCCAGGCCTCCACGGCCGCCCCGAGCGCGAACCCGCAGTGCCGCCCCGCGAATTGGTGCCGGGCTGCGTTGGGCACGTGGTCGGCCAGGGTGTAGCCTCGCACCTGCGCGGCGAACGTCGTGGGGAAGGTGGAGGCGTCGAACAGTTCGTTCGGCGCGATTCCGCTCCCGCCGGCCAGCAACGCCCGCCAGGTGCTCTCGACGTCATGCCCCAAAGGGTTGACGCTGCCCATGCCCGTGATGACGACTCGACGTTTCATATGCGTAACACCACCGCCGCCGATTGTCCGCCGGTGCCGAAGGCGGCGGTGACGGCGTATTTTGCGTTCACTTCGCGCGGTTTGGCGCTGAGGTTGAGGTTCTCGCAGCCGGCGGCGGGGGTTTCGAAGTTGGCGGTTCCGGGGACGAGGCCGTTGTGCAGGGCCAGGGCGGCGACGGCGACGTTGGTGGCGCCCGCTCCGGCGAACAGGCTGCCCGTCGCGCCGGTGACGGCGACGGCGGGGATGCGCCGCACGCCGTCGCCCAGGGCGAACCGCCAGGCGGCGGATTCCAGCGAGTCGTCGCCCGGAACGGACGTTCCGTGCGCGACGATCACGCCCACGTCCTCGGGGCCGATACCCGCGTTCCGCAGCGCGTTGCGGACGGCGAGGTCCATTCCGCCGACGGTCGGACGAAGCACGTCGATTCCCTCGGGGTCGCACGCGGCCCCGAAACCGGCCACCTCCGCGTACACGCGGGCACCGCGGGCGGCGGCATGGTTGGCCTCTTCGAGCACGGCCAGCGCTCCGCCCTCGCCCAGGACCGTGCCCGCGTGGGCGGCATCGAACGGTCGGCAGGCGGAGGCGGGACCGTGGCCATTTACGCACAGCCGCCCAAGCAGGCCCTGCCGCACCAGGCCCATCGGGTTGAGTTTGCTCTCCGCTCCGCCGGCGACCACCGCGTCGGCCGCCCCGCGAACGATCCACGAGCGGGATTCGCCGATCGACTGCGGGCCGCTCGCGTCACCGCAGGTGATGCAATTGCTCGGGCCCTCGCACCCGTGAACGATCGTCACGTGGCACGACAGCATGTTCGGCAAGTATTTCAACAGCCACAGCGGGTTCAAATTCTGCATTCCCGTGTGGCCCCACTTGCGGAGGTCGAGTTTTCCGTCGGTCAAGGCCGTGTTGACGGCCTGGCCCAGTTCGTCCAGGTCCGTGCAGATCAACCCCGCGCCGATGTTGCAGCCCAGGCGTTTGGCGGGGACGGTCATCGGTTTGTCGGCGCCGGCGGTGCGCGTGGTCAGTCCGGCGTCCTTGAACGCCAGGTCCGCGCCGGCCACCGCGATCTCGATGTCGCGGGCCATCACCTTGACGCTCTTGCGGTAGTCCTTGGGCACAAACCCGCGGGCGGAGAAGTCGGTCAGTTGCCCGCCGATGCGGCAGGGGAACTCACTCGCGTCGAACAGCGAAATCGGTCCCACCGCCCGCCGGCCTTCCACTAACGCCTGCCAGAAGGACTCCACGCCCAGCCCCAGGGGACTGACCACGCCCAGGCCTGTGATGACCACACGGCGTTGCCCAGGCATCAGGGCACCTCCATTTTCACCACAGAGGCACAGAGGCACAGAGGGTTTCCTCCGTGCTCGAGCATCCCTTCGAGAGGGAGCCTCGGTGACGGCCAAATCTCTCTGTGTCTCTGTGCCTCTGTGGTGAAAATAACGGTGCCCATCAGTGTTTCTCCCCCGACGGGGCCGCCGCCTTCAGAAATGGCGCGACCATCCGCTCGAACGAGCCGGTGAACACGAAATTTTCCTCCGGGAATTTCATGCCCGAGAGGTTTTGATCGACGTGGCTGAACATCATCGAAATGCGGCCGATTTCCACGCCGTTTTTCAGCACCACGCCCGTGACACTGGCGGCTTCGGGCGCGATGGAGTCGATCTCGGCCTGGTAGGTAAGCTGGTCGCCGGGCAGCACGATATCGGTGAACTCGGCCTTGGCGACCTTGGCCAGCACGACCTTTTCCTTGAAGTCCCGCGCCTGTCCGACCAGGATGCCCGCCGTCTGCGCCATGCCCTCGATCATCAGGCTGGTGGGCATGAGGGGAAAGGCTTCGTAGTGGTCGTGGAGATGCTCCTCGGCCAGCGAAACATTCTTCATGGCCGTCGCCTTCCGGTGCGGCACAAACTCGATGAAGCGGTCAATCCAGAACCAACGCATAAGTCATTCCGTGTTCGCAGGTCACGCCGACGTGCCCGCGTTTTACGTGTATCAGCCACATAGCCACGTAGCCACATAGGCGCAGACCGGCAAGCCTTCGCGAAAATCCTCTCCATACCCACGTCCGGTCTGCGCCTATGTGGCTATGTGGCTCGCCGTTACGCGACCTTCGTCTTGACGTAATTGACGAGCATCTGGACTTTGAACATGTCCGCCATTTTGGAGATGTCCGGGTCCTGCTCGAAGTCGCTGAAATCCGCGTGGGGCATGCGTTCTTTGAGCATCGCCAGCCCGGCAGGCGTGAGCTTGCCGTTCTGGACAAACTCGGGATTGTTCAGGTTGTCCGGGAACAGCTCGCCCCGCGGAATCTTGATATTGAACGCCTTCTCCAGCCGAAACACGATGTCCAGAAAATCGATGGACTCCGCGCCCAGGTCGGCCGTCAGCGAGGCCTCGGGGGTGACTTCCTCGTCATCCACGCCCAGGGCTTCCACCAGCGTCTCCTTAACCTTCTCGAACA
>Ga0123353_10005194_pt1 | contig 17021 bp, 16 predicted proteins | sample TergutLab28metaG_3_FD_92763 | JGI IMG/M metagenome (GOLD analysis project Ga0123353, IMG submission 92763) | Labiotermes labralis P3 segment gut microbial communities from Petit-Saut dam, French Guiana - Lab288 P3 | ecosystem: Host-associated > Arthropoda: Insects > Digestive system > Gut ...
CATGCTGGCTCATGTGGATGGCGGCGTCCCCAACATCCGCATCGAAATACCGGCCGTCAACGAATACAATCTCGGCATGTTGTTCTATTTCTTTGAGATAGCATGTGGCATCAGCGGCTATATGCTGGGCGTGAACCCATTCGATCAGCCCGGTGTGGAAGCATATAAAAAGAACATGTTTGCGTTGCTCGATAAACCCGGCTACGAAGAAGAAAGCAAGAAAATCAAGGCTTTGTGCAAATAACCTTTATTTGACAGGTTTATCAGGACAAACGCATTATAAAAATGTCTACCTTTATGTTTTCATTTTTATTGAATTTTCATTTTTACCAATATCATTTTTAATGATTACAGCCGAGTGAATCTCATCGCCGTTGGCAGTCAGATACGCAATCTTGGTAGCTGCCGTATCTGTGGAATTGGTCACAATATAACTACCATCTTCCCAATAAGTTTTTATTGTTTTTGTAGACCAACCCATCCACACGGGCTGTGAGCCGCCTTCAGACATATACCAGGCATAGCCATGACAATTGTATGTGGTCGTTGCGTCGGCAACCAATATTATATTTGTATTATTGGCCAGATTCCGAGCTGTTATTATTTCATAATTTGTTAGCAGTTCAGGGAAAACCCAAGTATCATTCACTATACTGCTTTCAGGCGTATATACGTTTGAAGGATACGCATCGGATGGGAACGGAAAACCCTGCGCTGTTACGGCTGTCACTGTTGCCGTTACTGTAAAAATAAGAAATACTAACTTTTTCATATTGATTATTGATTATTGATTATTTTGGTTAAAAGTTTCAACATACAATTGCATTAATTGATCCCATTGTACATGGGTTATTGGACCGCCATAGCCTAAAAACGACTCTAACTCTTTAGATAAATCGCTGTTATTGTTCATTATTTTTAATGAAGCACACAACAAATAGGCAGAAGTAGTAATACCCAATAGACCTATTATTTCAGGCAATTTCATTTTGACAGTCAAATTATTCATGGAAATGGAAGCCATTTCTCTGATTTGTTCGGAGTTTGCATTAACAAGAACCCATTCCATAGATGATAAAGTTTCCACAAACATATATAAGTAGCTCAAACTTCCTGGATATATTTCATCATCACGCATAACGAAATTGTCAAAATAATTGCAACTTCGCAATACCATAAGTAAACATTCCGCATTGTCCTTGCGTGTGGCCAATTCAATAAATCCATCAAAACGATTCGACATAAGATCCATCGCTTGCTTTATATTGTCAAAATACAAGAATTCTGTAAAATTTGGATAATTTAAACAAGTGTAGACAATTTCTTTTGTAGACATTGATTTTAAAAACACAACTGGAATTTGACGAACTCTATATTTTTCTACTCCAGTACGAAATATAGCCCATTCTTCCATTCCGGGCGCTAACGGATAACGCCATCCATAAACTCCCTCCATTCCTGGTTTTTCATAAAACAGCCAGTGGTCGGTTTCTCCCGGTCTTTTCCACAGCAGGGAAGTGTTAAGGTACCATACCCCATCATCATTTGAACTTCTCATATGCCACCGGAATACGCTATCTAAAGTCCTGTATTTGCCTGAGTTTGGGTGTATGGCTTCACCCGAGCAGTATTCATAGAAAAGAAGCCCTTCAGGGATGATTTCTTTAAATATATCCCAAATGGCAATATGCTCTTCGTTGTTATATTTGATCGCAAACACCCATGGTTCACGGATAACCGAAGGTTGAAATTCTCTGTTAATGCTGTCCACTTTTTGCGCCAACCAGCGGGGGCTTTGTACGCCATCGGCGGTAATCACATAATGACACGGATCTTCCTTTTCGTCTGATCTGTTGCAGGATATACATACAACTAATAAAAAGGGGATAACTAAAAACCACATTTTTTTCATGGCGTTATTTTTTTGAGTTTGGCAAAGAAATTTCTTTCGTTCCTATAAGTAAATTATTAGAATATGCTGTTATAATTGCCTTCTGGTAAATATCCTTCTTTATTGAAATTGTGGTATTTGACATACAATAACAGGTTAATGGGAAGGGAATTTGAAAAATATCCACCTTCATCGTATTATTCTCCGTTTCTTTATATTCTACGGTATGATCTCCCATTATTCCCGGAGATATTGTGTAAACATCATATATCAAACTTTCTTCGGTTATTTCTCGTAAATGAATATAAACAATTCGACTTGTATTTTCAAATTCGTAATAATCGACAACTTTCAATGGTTGTGTACTAAAAACTACGATATTGAAGTATTTTTTCACTCCGCTTTCTTCAAACGAAATAGTTATTTCTCTTATAGGGAAATGCGGAGTAGTCATGTTATCTATTAAACGAGTATCAATTATGCAGGGAAATGAAAGCAACCATGCATCCAACTCCTGCAATCTTTGATAATCGTCCAACTCATCGGATAATTTGCTAAGAAAATCATTGATAATGGAAATGGTTTTGTCCATATTTCCCACCTTGAGATATGAACAAAACTTTTCCTCCGAATTTTCATTACCCTCAATGTTCGGCTGTCTGTTGCATCCGGCATTAGTTACCACCAGAATCAACAGAAAAATTGTGTTTTTAAAAAAACTAAAATTCTTCATGTGATTCCTCCAGCACCTTCAGTAACAATTCCGCAAACCGTTTCACACTTGAAATTTGGAGTTTCTCGCTGGGCGAATGTACATTTTTGATGGTGGGACCAAACGAAATCATATCCAACTGGGGATATTTTTCGAGAAACAGTCCACATTCCAAACCGGCATGTATCGCTCTTACTACGGGTTCTTTGCCAAACAGTTCAAGATATGCGGCTTTGGTGGTTTCCAGAATGGGCGATTGCGGATTGGGCGTCCACCCCGGATAACCGTCAGAGCTTTGTACTTCGGCATCCATCATCGTGAAAATTTGGCGGACGCGATGGTTGATGTTCGCTTTGGCTTCCTCGCTATCGCTTCGTTGACTGGTGGTTACGGTAATGGTATTTTCGCCGGTAAATTTCACTGACGCTATATTGGTGGACGTACTCACTAATCCGGGAATTGTTTCGCTCATCGAAATTACACCTGACGGACATTCCGCCAGCAAATTAAGCAGGCACGACTGGTTGAGAATGTCCATGATAAATTCGGGCATATCGCATGGCTCAATGGCAAAGCAAAATTCCGGTGATGTGGTCATCAACGAATCTTTCCATACTTGCGCTTCTTTGATGCAGAATTGCTCAAAATCGTTACCGCATGAACGATCCACTACAACGACAGCCGACGCTTCACGGGGAATGGCGTTGCGAAGGTTTCCGCCTTCGAACCGGCAAAGGGATATTCCATACATGCCGGAACATTCCAGCAGTATATGGTTGAGTATTTTGATAGCGTTACCGCGCCGTTTATGGATATCATCACCCGAATGTCCACCTGTCAAACCGCTGATAAACAACTTATATGCAATGGAATCAGACGGAATATCCTTATGTTTGTATCTTAATGTAGCCACCGTATCAATACCTCCGGCGCAACCGATGAACAATTCTCCTTCGTCTTCCGAATCGAGGTTGATCAGAATATTTCCGGTAAGAAATCCGGTTTGCAGCGCATTGGCGCCTGTCAATCCCGTTTCCTCATCGACGGTGAAGAGCGCCTCCAGCTGCCCATGTGCGATATCCGTATCGGCAAGCACGGCAAGCATTGCAGCAATTCCAATGCCATCGTCGGCGCCAAGGGTAGTGCCGCGGGCTTTCACCCAGTCGCCGTCGATATAATGATCAATCGGATCGGTGTCGAAATTGTGGCACACATCGCTGTTTTTTTCGCACACCATATCCACATGGCTTTGCAGAATGATGCCCGGCAGATGTTCCTTCCCCGGCGTGGCGGGTTTGCAGATCACGATATTGCCGGCTTCATCCTGTTGGTATGCCAACTGATGATTTTCAGCAAATTGCCGGATGTATGCGCATATTTTTTCTTCTTTTTTCGATGGACGCGGAATACGGCAAATTTCTTCGAAATATTCCCAAATCTTTGGTGTTATGTCTTTCAAAATCTTTGATTTACAAGTTAATACTTTGAACAATCGATTCTATTTTCGCGTATGTTTTTTGCGATACCGGAGTCAAAGGCAATCGGAGCACGTTTTGTGACAGCCCCAAAATATGCAGCGTCGCCTTGATTCCCGAAGGACTTCCTTCAACAAAAAGGGCTTCAAACAAGTCGAGCAGCCTGTATTGTGCTGCTTGAGCCGCCGAATAGTTGTTGGCTAACGATTCTCGAATGATCGTCGACATTTCGTGCGGAAAGGCATTTGCAGCTACCGAAATGACGCCTTGTCCGCCCGCTGCAATCAATGGGAGCGAAATAGCGTCATCACCAGAAATGATCGAAAAATTTTCAGGTCGTCCCTTGATGATTTGCATTATCTGTACCATCATGCCCGACGCCTCCTTGATGGCTGCGATATTCTCGACTTCGTGCGCCAGCGTAAGCGTCGTTTCGGCAGTCATGTTCACGCCTGTACGACCCGGTACATTGTACAGAATCACCGGCACGGGACTTGCAGCGGCTACCGCTTTGAAATGCCCGACCAAGCCCGACTGTGAGGGTTTGTTGTAATATGGCGTCTGCGACAACAAACCGGATATGCCGTCAAAATTGGTCTGTTTGACGGCTTCAACTACTTTTGCCGTATCGTTGCCACCAACCCCGACCACCACCTGCACGCGACCGGCGGCGGCGTCAATCACACAACGGACGATATCCGCTTTTTCGGCGACGTTCAAAGTCGCCGATTCGCCTGTTGTACCCAATACAACGATATAGTTTACCCCTCCATTGATACAATGATTGACAATGCGTTGCAAAGCGTCAAAATCTACCGTCATGTCATTTTTGAATGGCGTGACAATGGCCACACCTGTTCCTGTAAATTGCATATATTGAAATGATTATGTTTGTTCTATTGTGAAAATCTTAAATTAGACAAATATGTTTTCAGGTTTGTTAAAAAATACTCAATGGTTTGATTTTTTTTGATGTCGATCATCAGGTCGCAACTCAATTTTTCTTCGCGCATGATACCTACCTTGCACTTTGCCATGGATAGTTGCGATATGTATTCCATCGGGAAAAAACCGGCAACATTGCCATTGATGAGCATATCGAACGGCTCATTGATGAACTTGTCAATCACCGGACCTCGAGGTATGAAAAAAAAGTTCAAATCCTGACGTGTAATGAAGTCCATCCCTTTCCAGTAAAGGAAGTTTTCAGGGATTTTTTTCCCGTTGAAATAGCCAAGTACCGTATATTGAATACCTTTTTGCAAAAGATATTGCAAAAAAACCTTGATCTGTTCGGTATCGGTTTCATTTTGAGGCGAACACAATACACCCACATGTTTTGCCGAAGCAAAATCGAACAGCATCTTTCTTCTTTTTATCTTCGCTGTCTGTCTGCGAAGAAGCATACCGGCCACCCTTAATCTTAAATTCTCGAAAACCACGATATTATGAATATATACAAAAAGAAATGTTTCACAAAATTACTGTTTTTTTGGTTAAAAAAAAGTTTGATGTGTTATTTTTTTACAAATTAACAATAGTACACTATTTTTTAATAAAACAAAAAGGTTAACTTTGCCGTTTTTGAAGAGTAGTATACTCATGGAAGAAATACAAAGAATAAAGCAGCGTTTCGGTATCATTGGCAGTAATCAGATGCTCAACAGAGCGATTGATATTGCCATGCAGGTAGCGCCTACCGACTTGTCGGTGCTCATCACCGGCGAGAGTGGAGTGGGCAAGGAAGTTTTTCCACAAATCATTCATCAGAACAGCGTCCGAAAACACGGACAGTATATTGCGGTCAATTGCGGCGCCATTCCCGAAGGAACCATCGATTCGGAACTTTTCGGACACGAAAAGGGTTCGTTTACCGGAGCAACGGATCATCGCAAGGGGTATTTCGAAGTGGCCGACGGGGGAACTATCTTCCTCGACGAAGTAGCCGAATTACCAATGGCAACACAGGTTCGACTGTTGCGCGTGCTCGAAACCGGCGAGTTTATCAAGGTTGGCTCGTCGAAAGTGCTGAAAACCAACGTGCGTGTGATTGCCGCCACCAATGTCACCATCCCTGAGAGCATCGCTCGAGGCAAATTCCGCGAAGACCTGTATTATCGTCTGAATGCGATTCCCATTCATGTGCCGCCCTTGCGCGAACGCGCCAATGACATCTATCTTCTGTTCAAAAAATTTGCAATCGACTTTGCCGAAAAATACCGTATGCCGGCCATCCAACTTGATGATGACGCACAGGAAACGCTTACGTCGTATTACTGGCCCGGAAATGTGCGCCAGTTGAAAAACATCACCGAGCAGATTTCCATCATCGAACACCAGCGCAACATCGGCGCCGACATACTGCGGCATTACCTGCCCGGTCAAAACCCGCATCTGCCGGCGCTGTACCACAAAACAGACGACAACTCGTTCTCCTCTGAACGCGAAATATTGTACAAGATTCTGTTTGACATGCGTAACGATGTGAACGAATTGAAAAAACTCTTCGCCGAAATCAGAAAGGATGACACCGGCAGCGGAGAAACCAAAATATATGGCACGCCATACAGCAAAGTTGACATGATCACACAACCTCCTGCGCACACGTCTTATGATATGGGCGGTACATCGAAAAAAGGCGTGGAAATTGAAGATACCGAAGAAATCTACGACGAATCGCTGTCTCTCTCGGACAAGGAAGCCGAATTGATCAAAAAAGCGCTGGAAAAGCATGACGGTCGTCGCCGAAACGCCGCACAGGAACTGGGTATTTCGGAACGTACACTCTATCGTAAAATTAAAGAATATAATTTGGAATAAAAAATCATGGTTCAAATGAAATCAGATCACATCGTCCGGACGAGATTACATTCCGTCCTTCATATCACTGCGTTGTTCGTCCTGTGGACATTTTTTGCCATATCCTGCGGGACAGTAAGATTCAACATGTCGGGCGCAAACATCGGGAATGCCAAAACGTGTCAGGTCGTATATTTCGATAACCGCGCAGATATTGTCAATCCCCGTTTGAGTGCACAAATAACCGATGCGCTGAAGGACAAGATACAGTCCAGTTCCAGTCTGAGATTGGTGAACAGCAACGCCGATGTGACGTTCGAAGGAGAAATCACAGGCTACAGAATCCAACCTCAGCAAGTTACGGCATCCTCAGGAAGAGCCGAAATGGACAGGTTGACCATCACCGTTAAAGTGAAATTTACCAATGAACTGGATTCCGAAAAAAGTTATGACAAGTCTTTTTCCCGTTTTCAGGAAGGTACCGCAGGAACCGTCACAGGCTCCGTTGAATCTTCGCTGGTGGAATCCATCCTCGAAGAATTGATGGAAGATATTTATAACGAGGCCTTTGCGTCTTGGTGAGAAATAGTTTATTAAAAGCCTTTTCCGCGATTTTCACATCATCGAAGGCTATGCCATAAAAAACTTTGCGAAAAATTTTGTATTTCTAACATAATGTATTATCTTTGCGCGGATTTTTGTTAGAACAAGGTGGAGGGGGACTAAAATCCCCCTCGTTTTGTATGTAATAGTATGGTTTCGAAGGATATAGTCAGAGATATTGTGTGTTCGTTCATCGATGGAAGCGACATTTTCATAGTGGATGTGAAAGTGAACAACGCCAACAAAATCATCGTTGAAGCGGACAAACCCGAAGGCATCACCATCGAGGAATGTGTGAACATCAGCCGCGCCATCGAATCGGCTCTGAACCGCGAGACGGAAGATTTCGAACTGGAAGTTTCGTCGCCGGGCCTTACCGAACCGTTCAAAGTGATGGAGCAATACCGCAAAAACTGCGGACGACAGGTGGAGGTGCTGGATCGCGACGGACAGAAAGTCAGCGGGTTGCTGCAACACGTCGACGACGAAGGAATTGTGCTTGAAACAAAAACAAAAATCAGGGAAGCAGGACTGAAACGACCAAAAACCGTGATACAGAACCTTTCCATCAAATTCAGCGATATCAAAACAACAAGACAATGGATAATTTAAAATTGTTGGACACCTTTGCGGAGTTTAAAGAACTGAAAAATATCGACCGCGCCACGATGATGAGCGTACTTGCGGATGTCTTTCGCAGCACGCTTGCCAAAACGCACGGAACAGCCGATAATTTCGACATCATTGTCAATATTGACAAGGGCGATTTTGAGATATGGCGCAAACGTCGGGTCGTTGCCGACAAAAAATTTAACGATCCCAACCTTCAAATTTCTCTCACCGAAGCACAAAAAATAGACGAGGACTTCGAAGTGGGCGAAGAAGTGACCGACGAGGTGAAGATGGCCGATTTTGGCCGCCGTGCGATCCTGTCTTTGCGGCAAAACCTGTCGTCGCGTATCATGGAACTCGAAAAGGGAAATATTTTTGCCAAGTACAAAGATCGCGTCGGCGAAATAGTTACCGGCGAAGTGTATCAGGTATGGAAACGCGAAATACTGGTACTCGACGACGACGGCAACGAACTGATCATCCCCAAACTTGAACAGATTCCGTCTGATCATTATCGCAAGGGCGACAGCATACGCGCCGTTGTATTGCGCGTGGAAATGAAGAACAACAATCCGCTGATCATCCTTTCGCGCACATCTCCCTTATTCCTCGAACGTCTGTTCGAACTCGAAGTGCCGGAAATTTTCGACGGGCTGATCACCATCAAGAAAGTAGTCCGTCTACCGGGCGAAAAAGCAAAAATAGCAGTCGAATCGTATGATGACCGCATAGATCCCGTAGGCGCCTGCGTAGGAATGAAGGGTTCGCGTATTCACGGTATTGTGCGCGAGTTACGCAACGAAAATATTGACGTGATCAACTACACCAACAACGTGCAGTTGTTCATCACCCGTTCGCTAAGTCCTGCCAAGGTGATTTCCATCAAGGTAAACGAAGCCGAAAAACATGTAGAAGTTTTTCTCAAGGCAAGCGAAGTATCGCTGGCCATCGGCAAAGGCGGAACGAACATCAAACTTGCCAGCCAACTCACCGGCTACGAAATAGACGTATATCGCGAAGCCGAAGCGGTGGAAGAAGAAGACGTGGCTTTGGACGAATTTGTCGACGAAATTGAAGAATGGGTCATTCAGGAATTGAAGAGCATCGGATGCGACACCGCCAAGAGCGTACTGGAACTGACAATAGAAGATCTGGTGAAACGCACCGACCTCGAAGAAGAAACCATCCGTGATGTGATGCGGGTGTTGGAAGCCGAATTTGAATAATACATTTTTGATTTTAATCCAATTCAACCAAGGTCAAAAAAAATATTGTTTATGTCAGAAGTGAAAGCATCCAGATTAATAAAGATCGCAAGCGAGTTTAACGTTGGGATTTCTACTATTGTGGAATTTCTCAAGAAAAAGGGGCATGATATTAACGCAGACCCCAATACGAAGATTGCACCCGAATTGTATGCGTTGCTTTCTAAGGAATACAGTTCCGATATTTCGGCAAAAAAAGACGCCGATCGTGTCAACCTCCGCAACTTTCGCGAAAAGAAAGGGACGGCAGAACACGAACATGAAGGTTCAGAAATAATGGAAGAGGAAGAGGACAAACCTCAGGTGCTGGTCAAGGATACGGCTTCGGGCAAAAAGACGCCATTGATCAGCGATCCTCCACGTGGACTGGAATTTAAAGTGGTTGGGAAGATTGATCTGAACGAAAAAACAAAAAAAACGGAACACAAACCGCAACATTCCGGACAAACAAAATCTGAAGAGACGAAAAAATCTGCGTCTCCACAACAACAGGCAAAGCCGGCAAAGCCACAAAACAATACGCCTCAACAGCAGCAGCAATCGAAGAAATCCACTGAAACGCAAAATAATGCAGATCAGCAGCAATCGAAAAAACCTGTTGAGACAAAAAATAATGATGTGTCTCAACAACAACAACAGAAAAAACCCGTTGAGACGAAAAATGTTCCACCTCAGCAGCAGCAATCGAAAAAACCTGTAGAACCGAAAATTCCGGAACCTCTACAACAACCGGAAAAACAGGTCGTACAGGAACCCGAAAAACCTGAACCCGAAACCCACGAAATAGAACGTCTGGTAGAACCGGAAACGCTCGACGATCTGAAAGTTATCGGGAAGATCGATCTGGATGCACTGAACCAGCGAACAAGACCCAAAAAGAAATCCAAAGGGCAATTGAGAAAAGAGCAAAAAGAACGTATACAGCAGCAGAAAGCAGCATTAGCCGAAAAAGCACAAGCCGCACAAGCACAAAAACAGAAACAGCAACAACAACAGCAGAAACAGAAACAACAGCAACAACAACAGCAGCAGCAACAACAGAAACAGAAACCCAAAAAGGATGATCCGGCTGCCGCACCAAAAGACGACAAACAGAAAGTGGATATTGTCCGTCCGGAAATTAAGTTAACAGGTCCCACAGTGGTTGGAAAAATTGACCTGAGTCAAAAAGGTTCGGATGACGATTCGAAGAAAAAACGGAAACGCATTCATAAGGACAAGGAAAGAGTCTTTGTAAACGACAAAACCAACAACCAACGAAAACTCGATCCGACGCAGCAAGCCAAGTTGAAAAAGAAAAAAACGCTTCGTGCGGAAGTCAACGAGGAAGATGTTCAGAAGCAGATCAAGGAAACGCTTTCGCGTCTGACATCCAAAACCGCCAAGTCGAAAAGTTCAAAATATCGCCGCGACAAACGCGACGCCGTAAGCCAACGGATGCTGGAGGAGGAAGAACTGCAACAAAGCCAGAAAAACATTCTGAAAGTGACCGAATTTGTTTCGGTTAACGAACTGGCGTCGCTGATGAACGCGCCTGTAACGCAAGTGATTGGAACCTGCATGAATATGGGTCTTTTCGTTTCGATCAACCAGCGGTTGGACGCCGAAACGATGGTGCTGGTAGCCGATGAATTTAACTACAAGGTAGAATTTATCAGCGCCGATTCGCAGGATGTACTTGTCGAAGAGGCGGACGAAGAAGAAAATTTGCAACCGCGTTCGCCGATTGTCACCGTGATGGGACATGTCGATCACGGAAAAACCAAGTTGCTCGACTATGTTCGCAACACCAACGTCATTGCCGGCGAAGCGGGCGGCATCACCCAGCACATTGGCGCCTACAGCGTTAAATTAGACGAGGATCGCCGCATCACGTTCCTCGACACGCCGGGTCACGAAGCGTTTACCGCCATGCGCGCACGCGGCGCGAAAATCACCGACGTGGCCATCATCGTGGTGGCTGCCGACGACGGCGTGAAACAGCAAACGGTGGAAGCCATCAACCACGCATCGGCGGCAGGCGTACCGATGGTTTTTGCCATCAACAAGATCGACAAGCCCGATGCCAATCCCGACAAAGTGAAGGAAGAACTGGCGCAAATGAATTATTTGGTGGAAGAGTGGGGTGGAAAACATCAATCGCAGGAAATATCGGCCAAAGCAGGAATCAATGTTGATCTGCTGCTCGAAAAAGTTTTGCTTGAGGCAGAAATGCTCGAACTGAAAGCCAATCCTAACCGCCATGCCGTCGGATCGGTGATCGAATCGTCGCTCGACAAGGGACGTGGGTACGTGGCCACGGTACTGGTACAAAACGGAACGTTGAACACCGGCGACGTGGTACTGGCCGGATGTTGCACAGGACACATCAAAGCCATGTACAACGAACGCAACCAGAAAATAGACAAAGCCGGACCGGCAACGCCGGTACTGATCCTCGGATTAGACGGCGCACCTCAAGCAGGCGACATGTTCAACGTACTGGAAGATTTCCGTGAAGCCCGCGAAATTGCAGCCAAACGCAGCCAATTGCAGCGCGAACAGGGAATGCGCACACGGAAACATATCACGCTCGACGAAATAGGCCGTCGTATCGCCATCGGCAACTTCCAAGAACTGAACGTCATCGTGAAAGGCGACGTAGACGGATCGGTGGAAGCGCTGTCCGATTCGCTCATCAAACTGTCAACACCCGAAATACAGGTGAATGTGATCCACAAGGCGGTTGGTCAGATATCCGAATCAGATGTCGCGCTGGCAGCGGCATCCAACGCAATAATCGTCGGTTTTCAGGTGCGTCCTTCGCAGGGCGCACGCAAAATGGCCGATCAGGAACAGATCGACATCCGCATCTATTCCATCATTTACGACGCCATCGAAGAGATCAAATCAGCGATGGAAGGGATGCTTTCGCCCGAAATAAAGGAAGAGATCACTGCCACGCTCGAAGTCCGCGAAGTATTCAAGATCAGCAAAGTGGGTACGGTGGCAGGATGCGTTGTTCGCGAAGGAAAAATTTTACGCACCTCGAAAATACGCATCATCCGCGACGGTATCGTGATCCACACCGGCGAACTCGGCTCGCTCAAACGCTTCAAAGACGATGTGAAAGAAGTAGCTACCGGATACGAATGTGGATTAGACGTTGCCGGATTCAACAATATTGAAATGGGCGATATCATTGAAGGGTATCAGGAAATAGAGGTGAAAAAGAAGTTGTAAGTATTCTCAATTACTCCACTAACATATACCGTTGCTTGGCCTCCTGCAACGAGCAGGCGTTGAAATGCCACCATTCTCCGCTAACGCTGCGAAAACCGACATGAAGCATCACTTGCCGCAACAGTTGTCGGTTTTGTACGTGCTGCAGGGTGAGTATACCCTCCTGCATCAATCCCTGTTCATCTCTTATAGATGCCGCACGGCCAAAATGATCAAAGGGAACACCCATATCTAACGGTTGCCCCAGACTGTCGGCCAATGTAAGATCAACCGCAGCCCCAAAATTGTGCAGGCTTAACCGTTCGGGATGAGCCACATAGCGATGGTATTTTGTGTCTTTCACGCGCTCCCACATTTTTTGTTGCACGCTTAACGGACGGACGGCATCGTAAACCAGCAGTCGCAACCCGGGATGCAACGTTTTCAGATAACGGCTCGCTTCCGCCAGCATCCGCGCAACATCCGGTTGCAGACAGGCGCCGTCGAAACCGTCATACAACACCATTCCTGTAAAATTATCCGTTGTAGCATATTTCAAATCCACAAAAATAGACCTGTCTATCTCGCAGATATTGACTAAATTTGATGTTTCAGATGATAAATTTAAGGTTTCAGATTTTTTGGTAATACTTTCCTCTTTTGTTTCATCATCTGAAACAATATTTTCAACAATAGCATTTTCCCTGTCATATTTACTTTTCCCGACAAGGAATCCCACAACAATTGCTATGATACACAAAAGGACTAAGAACCATCTTGTTTTCATATTTCAGTGCATTACGTCAATTAAAAATCAAAAAATGTCAATTATTTCCGTCCCATGATGGCTCCCACAGAGAGCAGCACGCCCAGCACCACGCTCAGAAACGCTGCAAACAACACGCACCATTGCGGCGGCAACATGAAAGTGATTGTATGTGCGGGAATCCAGAACATACTGATACCCATGCCCAAAAAACCCCAGACAATGGCACGCGGCAGTATACCAAAGCCTTTGTAGTGATATACGCCTTTTTGGATTCGTAAACCAATGGATTCACCCATAGTCGCTAAAATACTGAATTTGAGAAAAGCCATCAACAAACCACGCCAGTCCTGATAGGCGCTACAAGTGAGAAAACATTTTTTGAGTGGCTCAATTAAAAAAAACGACCCAAAAAACGCAAGGCAACAAACAATAAAAAGTAAATCCTGTCTTTTCAAATATCCAAAATGCTTAAAATTAATTCATTAAAATAATGTCGGATAATCTTCGTCAAATTTTTTGAGTACGGAAGTAATGATGGCTTCGCGCATGAATTTCGATCGATTATCGATCCTGTATTTCCGGCAATAGGATTCAATAGCTTTCAATTCCTTGTTATTGAACAGGATTGATCTTCTGTTGGTACGCAACAGGTCAACATCTTTTTTATGTTCCATGAACGGTTTAATGTATCAATAAGATTCGGCTAAAATACAATACTTATTTGTGACGGGAATCATTTTCACACAAAAAGTTATTAAAATTTTTCCATAAGTTATGAACATGTCTTTGAGAACGGCTGATAATGAAGAGAGAAGAGGAAAGAGGTGTGAGATTAGAATTATTGTTATCTTTGTCTCGCGAAAATTCTGTAAAAATCTAAAATGAAAAATGAAAAAAAGTGATATATTGAAAATCAATCCAAAGTCGGAATGTATGTACGACGAGGTTTCGCTGGGCGAGGTGATGCTGCGTCTTGATCCCGGCAATGGGCGTATCCGCACGGCACGCCGGTTTGACGTCTGGGAAGGCGGCGGTGAATACAATGTGGCGCGTGGCTTGAAAAAATGTTTCGGAATGAGTACGGCTGTAGTCACTGCCTTTGCCGACAACGAAACGGGACGCCTGATCGAGGATTTCATCATGCAGGGCGGCGTCGATACGCGGTTCATCAAGTGGGTAGATTACGACGGCGTGGGACGCACGGTGCGCAACGGATTGAATTTTACCGAGCGCGGTTTTGGTATCCGCGGTGCTAAAGGCGTGTCTGACAGGGGCAATACGGCTGCTTCACAACTGAAAAAAGGCGACATCGACTGGGAGTATATCTTCGGGAAATGCGGCGTACGCTGGTTCCACACGGGAGGCATCTTTGCCGCCCTTTCGGAAACGACGCCCGACGTGGTGATCGAAGCCACGCAGATTGCAAAAAAATATGGTACTGTTGTCTCTTATGACCTCAATTATCGTCCGTCGCTGTGGAAATCTATCGGCGGCAAAGCCAAAGCGCAGGAAGTAAACCGTGAAATAGCCAAATATGTGGATGTGATGATAGGCAACGAGGAGGATTTCACCGCCTGCCTCGGATTTGAAATAGAAGGCGCCAACGAAAAACTCTCTAAACTTGACATATCCGGCTATCGCAAAATGATTGAAGCAGCCGTGAAACAATATCCGAACTTCAAAGTGATTGCCACCACATTGCGCACCGTCAAATCGGCTACCATCAATTCGTGGAGCGCGATCTGTTATGCAGGCGGTTCGTTCTACGAAGCCATGCACCGCGAAAACCTCGAAATATTCGATCGTGTGGGCGGCGGCGACAGTTTTGCTTCAGGACTTGCTTACGGATTCATGACCTTTAACGATCCGCAAAAAGCCGTAGAATACGGCGCTGCACACGGCGCCCTGGCCATGACTACTCCCGGCGATACCTCAATGGCTACGCTCGAAGAAGTGGAAAAATTAACGAAAGGGGGGAGTGCAAGGGTTGACAGGTAAGAGGGAAGAAATAAGAGGGATAAATATTGATGCCTATCAAGAATTGGAAAGAATTTCAGCCCGCTGATGTTTAAAAAAATAGCGACTTAAACTTCTTTTGAATCTTTTTTCGTGTATATTTGCAGTTGTTTTTTATTTTTATTTGAAATATGAATGAATCAGTAAATATCAAGGAATTAAACGAACGAATCCGGCAGGAAAGCGCGTTTGTTGATCTCATCGGAATCGAGATGAACAAAGTGATTGTCGGTCAGAAACATTTGATAGAGAGCCTGTTGATCGGCTTATTGTCCGACGGGCATATCCTGCTCGAAGGACTTCCGGGATTGGCGAAAACGTTGGCCATCAACACACTGGCTGCCACCATCGACGCCAAATTCAGCCGCATACAGTTCACCCCCGACCTGTTGCCCGCCGACCTTCTCGGAACGATGATTTACAGCCAGAAGGAAGAGCAGTTTCTGGTAAAAAAAGGTCCCATTTTCGCCAACTTTATCCTCGCTGACGAAATCAACCGTTCGCCCGCCAAAGTGCAGAGCGCGTTGCTCGAAGCCATGCAGGAAAAGCAGGTAACCATTGGCGGACAGACCTATCCGCTCGACCGTCCGTTCCTCGTGATGGCAACGCAAAACCCCATCGAGCAGGAAGGAACTTACCCGCTGCCCGAAGCGCAGGTCGACCGTTTCATGCTCAAGGTGGTGATTGATTATCCGTCAAAAAACGAAGAACAGCAAATTATCCGCGAAAATCTCGGTCATGTGTTCCCAACAGCCAGTACCATTCTGAAGCCTGCCGATATCATGAATGCCCGCGACATCGTCAAGGAGGTGTACATGGACGAAAAAATCGAACGCTACATACTCGATTTGGTGTTTGCCACCCGCTACCCGAGCGAATACAAACTCGACAAACTCAAACCGATGATTACCTACGGAGCATCGCCGCGTGCAAGTATCAATATGGCAAAAGCGGCAAAAACTTTCGCATTTATCAAACGTCGCGGATACGTTATCCCTGAGGATGTGCGGGCGATATGCTACGACGTGTTGCGCCACCGCATCGGTCTGTCGTATGAAGCCGAAGCCGAAAACATGACGTCGGTAGACATCATCACCGAAATCATGAATGCAGTAGAAGTGCCGTAAAATTTTTGATTTTCGATTTTTGATTTTCGATTAGCAAATTCTGTAATCGTCAATCAAAAATCAAAAATTATCAATCAAAAATGGGAAATGGAAGATTTACTGAAACGGGTACGGAAGATTGAAATCAAGACGCGCGGTTTGTCGCGGCAGATTTTTGCGGGCGAATACCACAGTGCGTTTAAGGGGCGTGGCATGGCGTTCAGCGAAGTGCGCGAATACCAGTATGGCGACGATATCCGTAACTTAGACTGGAACGTTACGGCGCGTTTCAACCATCCGTATATCAAAGTGTTTGAAGAAGAGCGCGAACTGACGGTGATGCTGCTCGTGGATGTAAGCGGTTCGCGCGAATTTGGAACGGCTCTGCGTTTCAAAAAAGCGCTCATGGCAGAAATATCGGCGGTACTGGCTTTTTCAGCAACGCAAAACAACGACAAGGTGGGCGTTATCCTGTTTTCGGACAAGGTGGAAAAATTCATCCCGCCCAAAAAGGGACGACAACATATCCTGCGTGTGATCCGCGAACTGATTGAATTTGAACCCGAAAACAC
>Ga0123353_10005195_pt1 | contig 17021 bp, 15 predicted proteins | sample TergutLab28metaG_3_FD_92763 | JGI IMG/M metagenome (GOLD analysis project Ga0123353, IMG submission 92763) | Labiotermes labralis P3 segment gut microbial communities from Petit-Saut dam, French Guiana - Lab288 P3 | ecosystem: Host-associated > Arthropoda: Insects > Digestive system > Gut ...
CTTTCAAACAGAGACCTTATGGTTTTTGACGAAAAATATATTAAGGTTATGATGCTTGCAATTTTGTTTGGCAGTAGTTTGTATCATCCGATTTCCGAAAATGAAAATATGGACGGATATTGCGATATTTATCTGCAAAGACACCACGCTGTTTCCGATGTTGAATACGAGTATATTTTTGAGTTGAAATACGTAAAAACCGATACGGCTGAAAAAGAAAAAGAAGCAAAATTCGCAGAAGCGTTTGCGCAACTCGAGGAATACAAAAAAGACCCCCGTTTTGTCGGCAGAAACGACATTAAATTTATTGCTATTGTGTTTGCAGGAAAAGGGAGTTTCGAGGCGAGGGAAGCTATATAATAAGAATAGACTTCTTGCGAAATCTATTGTTAATTTTTTTTGCACTTGAAATTACCCCCGATACATTTCACGGAGAAAAAATGTAAAGTAAGGCGAATATTTCGGTGTTCGCCTTTTTTATTGTGGGGACATTGCGAATCCAAGCGATTAATTTTGCGATTTTTAAGCAATAAAACATCATAAAACAACAAAATTGCACAAAATTACATTTTTTTTGATTATTGTGTTTGCAAAAAATTATTTTTATGTGGTTTTTTATGTAATTAATTGTTTTATTAACAAAAACGAAGGAGAGTAAACAATGAGAGAAGCAAAGAGATTGCTCAGCATTTCTGCGGTAGTTTTGTGCCTTGCCTTGGTTGGCTGCGCAAGACAAACGCCGGCGCCGGTTGAGCCGCCGCCACCACCACCACCGCCACCACCACCACCTGCACAGGTTTGGGAACCGGATACTACGGCATTTACACCGGTAGTAGATTTGTCCGCCGAAATTGCAAGAAACTTGCAAACGGTATTTTTCGGATTTGACAGACACGATCTTACACCTGACGCGATTCGTCAAATTCAGGTAGCCGCTGACTTCCTTAGACAGCATACGCAAATCAGAGTGCGTTTGGACGGTCATACGGACGAAAGAGGCACAACCGAATATAACCTTGCTCTCGGCGAAAGAAGAGCTCGGGCTGTTCGCGACGCGCTTGTTCGTTTCGGAATTGCAACGAATCGTCTTGAAATGACATCGTTCGGCAAAGAAAGACCTGCAAGACACAACTGCGGCACTAATGACGATTGTCATCAGGCTAACAGAAGAGTTGAATACACGGTAATCGCAAGATAAGCAGGCAGGTAATCAATCGTGAAACGCATCTTGTTTTTTGCTTTTTTATGCCTCTTCTTTGTTTCCTGTACCAAAATGACGGTTTTGCGCACAAGGGAACTGGTAGAGGTACAAGACCGCGTAGAAGCGCTTCGCGCCGAAATTGCGGAACTTGAAGAAAAGCGCGCCGAAGAAAATAGGGCTACTCTGCACCACAGAGTAGCCGTTGAAATTGCGCTCGACAGGCTGAATGAAATGCTTTTTCAGTTATCCGGGAACGTTGCCGAAAGTCAGAACAGAATTTTTGAAATGACAAGGATAACCGACCTGATAGCAATGCAAATGACGGAAAGAGCAAGGCAGGACTCGCTTGTAGTCGCGGTGGCGGAACAAGAACGCGTGGAATTATTTAATTTGGCAAGGAGCAATTTCGACAACGGAAATTTTGCCCTTGCCATAAATGATTTTAATGATTTTATGGCTAAATATCCTGAAAGTGAAGATACGCCCATAGCCTTATTTTGGAAAGCAGAGGCATATTTTGCTTTGGATTCGCTCGAAACCGCGAAAACGCATTTCCAAAATTTTTACAGAGAGAACAGAGAGGGAGACCTTGCATGTTCGGCACTGCATCGGCTCGGACTTATTTTTCACAGACAGGGACAAGCGCGAAACAGAGACTCTATGTGGAATCAACTGCTAAAACAGTGTCCCGACAGCCCGCAAGCGCGAATTGTGGAAGAAAATCGCAGAAGATAATATTAATAGACATGTCACAAGGGAGAAATAAGTGCCTACTGAAGATTTGACGGAAAACCATAAAAACGACGCGCAGATTCCGCAAATAATGGAAAATGTGATAATGTCCGACAAAACAAAAAACGGCTACGGAATCGGCGGAACAGCCGACTATTTTGTTGCAGTTCGCAACGCTAAAGACATAGAATATGCATTAGATTTTGCACATAAAAAAAATATCCCATATACAATTTTAGGAAACGGAAGCAATTTTCTTGTAAGCGACAAGGGATTTCGCGGAATTGTAATAAGCACACAGCGTATGAACAGCATTACACCTTTATCCAAAAACGCAATAAGAGCCGAAGCAGGCGCAACCGTAACCTCGCTAATTCAAGAAAGCATTCAGGCAAAATTGCCGGGTTTGGAAGAATTATCGGGGATACCCGGAACTGTCGGCGGCGCAATAGCTATGAACGCGGGCGCATATTCACAAACTATTTCAGATAATATTACACAAATTTGTATTTACGATTGCAATATAGGCGAAGAAATGATTATTCCAAAACAAAAGGCAAAGTTTGAGTATAGAAAAAGCATTTTCAAAGATAAAAACTGTATAATTCTTTGGGCGGACTTTGAATTTTCTATGGAAATAAAATTTGGAGTTTTAGTTGCCCGTCAAGCTGATTTCCTGAAAAAACGCAGAGCCGACCAACCGCTTGACTATCGTTCCTGCGGCTCTGTTTTCAAAAACCCCAAGGGACACCGCGCTTGGAAGTTAATAGAAGACGCGGGTTTGCGCGGATTTTCCGTCGGCGACGCTCAAGTCAGTGAAAAACACACAAATTTCATAATAAACCACGGAAATGCGACCGCCGAAGACATTCGCAAAGTTATTGCCGAAGTACGAAAAGCAGTTAATGAAAATTTTGATATTTTGCTTGAGCCGGAGCTTGTATTTTTGGGTGAATTTGACGCTAAAATCTAAAAAAGCGCAATACTAAGGAGAAAAAATGTATAAAATTGAAAGTTTTCAATCGGGCAGAATTTCCACAAATTCATATTTGGTAATCGCCGACGACAGGGCAGTGATAATTGACCCCGCTCCGGAGCCGCTTGATATTATTAAAAAAATCAAGGCGGACAATCTTAAAATAGACGGAATTTTACTCACACACGGGCATTTTGACCACTTTTTGGGAATGTACGACGTTTGGGAACAGATAGACAAAGACATTCCGCTTTATTTTAGCCCGCTCGAAGACTTTTTAATTAGAAACGCATATCTTAACGGAGCGCTGATGTTTAATAATCGCGCTGCATACGAGGGGCATTATTACCCGATAGGCGAGGGAAAATTAGAAGTTGCAAACTTTAAGTTTGACGTTTTTCACACCCCCGGACACACGCCCGGCGGACTTTGCTTTTACTTTGACGGCAACCTGTTTTCGGGCGACACGCTTTTTGCGGGCACCGTAGGCAGAAGCGATTGGGGATACAGCGACGGCGACGCTCTTCTGGCAGGCGTTGAAAAGAAACTTTTTACGCTTCCCGACGAAACAAACGTGCTTCCCGGTCACGGATATACCTCCACAATCGGCAAGGAAAAGGCGACAAACCGCTTTTTTCAATAAGCAAACGAGCCAAAAATGAGCCGTATTGCTCCTATTCCCAAAAACAGATGTGACCTTTCGCAAGATATGAAAATGTTTTTGGGCTGGATTTCTGCAGAAAAAGGGCTTGCGGACAATACAAGAACATCGTATTCGCTTGACTTGTTACGCCTTTGCGAGTTTTTCGCCTCCAAAAACATAAACGAAAAAAGCGTAAAAATGCAGGATTTGCAAAAATACATAGAAGCGCTTTACGATTTGGGATTTGCCGCAACTTCCGTCCAACGAAGCATATCGTCAATTCGCGGATATTACCGATTTCTGCTTGACGAAGAACTGATAAAAAACGACCCGAGCGAAAATCTTGAAATGCCGAAAGCCATAAAACGTCTCCCTGCCACCTTGCCTCCCGAAGATGTTTTCGAGATTTTGGAAAACGCCGCAGGTCCCGCGGAAAAAACGCCGTTGCGAAATCGCGCGGTTTTAGAAATGCTTTATTCTACGGGAATGCGAGTTTCGGAATGCGCCAACATAACAACCGACCAATTTTTGACAAACAAGGATTTTATGTTCATTGTCGGCAAAGGCAATAAGGAGCGCCTTGTGCCTGTCGGCGAAATAGCCCGCGAGTGGGTTTTGAGATATTTGGAAGAAGAACGCCCGTCGCTTGTAAAGCCGGCAAGCGCGAATTTTTTGTTCTTAAACCAAGGTCGCGGAATAGGTCGCGGCAGACCTCTCACAAGAATGGCGATTTTCACCATAATTAAGGAAGCGGCTGAGCGCGCGGGAATTTTCTTAAATATTTCGCCCCACGTAATGCGGCATTCTTTTGCCACGCATTTGCTTGAGGGCGGCTGTGATTTGCGCGTTGTTCAGGAGTTTTTGGGACATTCAAGCATTACCACAACCGAAATTTACACCCACGTTTCAACCACGTTTTTGGTGGACACGCACAAGCATTATCACCCGCGGCAGAAGAAATAAAATCACCGCAGTTTGTGTTTATGAAAATGTCTTGCTGCAAAAACCATAAAAAATATCGCGCCGACAAACGAGGTAGCCGCCGCGGTTAAATATGCTGCCGACATTCCGGCGTTTTCCATAATAATTCCGCCTAAAACAAGTCCCGTTCCAAGTCCGATGTCCCAATTTGTGAGGTAGGTCGAACTTGCCGCCGCGCGCCTGTTATCGGGCGCAAGATTTACGAAAAGCGTAGCAAAAGCAGGGAAAATCATTCCGTATCCAAGCCCGAACATAAAGCCGACAAAATAAAAAGCCGTCCTCTTTACAGGCATACTTTCTATACCCAAATACCCAATCAGGGCAAAAAACATCAAAGACAAAGAAATAAACAACGCCGCTCTTTTTATGACCTTTGTCAGTTTGCCCTTGTCCACAAGTTTTCCGGAAGTTATACGGGAAAAAACAAGTCCCAGCGACATTGAAACAAAAAACAGTCCGACATATCCGTCAATACCCAATTCCATTGCGTAAAGCGGCGCAAACGATACTATAAGTCCGTACGGAAACGATAACAAAAGCAAAGAAAGCCCTGCGTAAACGCCTTTTATTTGATATATTTTATCGAAAGAAAACTTTCTCTCTTCGGGAGTTTTCCGAGATTTGGCATTTTTGGGTATTTTCACTTGAAGTATGCACAAAACGCCTAAAACGCCGAGCAAAAACGCCAATACAAATATCCAATAAAAACCTGTTTCGCCCATTTTGTAGATGTAAAGTCCTGCGAGCGGTCCCGTCGCCATTCCTATATTGTTTGAAATTCCGAAGAAACCAAAGCCCTCGCCGCGCCGTTTTTCGTGAACAATATCAATAAGAGCGGCGTTTCCGCTGACCGACACCGCACCGAACGCCGCGCCGTGAATCGCCCGCAAAAACACAAAAAACGCCAATCCTCCGACTATAAAATTATACGGCAAAAACAAAACGGAAAAAAGCAGCATCACTGCGCAAAAAACGGTTTTTCGATTGTAAAGATCTGAAAAATAGGCAAAAAACGGGCGCGCAAGCATTGCCGAAAACGTAAAAGTTGCAATAATTAACCCTGCTTTCCCGCCGGAAATCCCGAAATCGTTAATCAAAAGCATCGGAAAAACGGGCAAAACCATACAGAATCCGAAATAACTCAGGAAATTGCCCACGCAAGCAAAGATATAACTGCGCGTCCAAAGAGGCGGTTTTTCTGTTTGCATAAATCAGTCGGAAGCGCTGTTATTCTTCCGTCGTTATTACCGGTCTCGGTGAAACGTTTGGTTGTTCGGCGCCGATAGCCCGCATATTGCGCATCATAACTATTTCAAGAATTGCCTCGTTTGCGATAACAACAAATTCGCTTGCCGGATAGCGATGTATAAGCCGTCTGAATTCGTTAAACGCCATATCAAGGTCGCCCATAAGTTGATAGGTAAGCGCTATCCTGAACTGCGCGTCGTCCTCTTTCGGAGAGCCGACAAGTCCCAAAATCTTCTGATAATAAGTAAGCGCGTGCGAGTAGTTTTGCTCCATAAAATAGCTTTCGCCTATCCAATAATACGCTCTGTCCACAAAATTTCCTTGCGGAAAAGTTTGTACCATTTGCCTTAATATTTGGCGGGACTCTCCGTAAAACTTTTTGCGAAACGACTCAAGTCCGCGGCTGTAAACGGCAAATTCGTCTCCGCCCAATTTTGTGGTAGCGTCCGAAACCGTAAAACCCTGCGGGCGGGTAGCAGCTCTTTGCGTTTGCTGAATTATCGGGATAAGTTGAATGCTTGCCACCCGCGAATACAAATCGCGAAACGCCTCGGTGAGGTAAGCAAGCTGTATATCGTTTTCTTCGAGGCGAGTGGGCGATATTGAGTGCAAGGCTACCTGCATTCGTCTTTGAGTATGCAAAATATTTCGCTGAATTTCTTGAATTTCAATCAAGGCTTTGTTAATCTCGGCAATATTCACCCTTGCATTGTCCGCCGTTCTTTGGGCTTGAGCAATACTTCTTTGATTTGCTTGCCATCTCGCTTTTCTGCCTCTTGGCATAGATTTTCTTTCGGGCACAGGCTCGCTGCGGACCACCGACACCGGCGCCGGCAACACAAAAAACTCAAGCGGCTCCACTTCTATTACAGCAAATTCCGCGAACACAAAACCAATCGATAACATAACAGTCAAGCACAAAACAACCATTTTTTTCATAATGCTCTCCCCTAAAAATTGCGATAAATCATTATCTATATCGGTAAAATACCATTTTTATTGATAGGCAAGGGGATTTTTTGTGCTGCAAACGACATTTTTCAGATTATTTTTGAGAATTGCCCTCGTCTTTTACAATTTTCCACAAAAAACCACCAAAATCACTCGCAGGAACTCAAAGCAAATAGTATTTTACAATACAGAAGCATAAAACAAACAAAGAGGGAAACTATGCCGAACTTTTGGAATCCTTGGCACGGTTGCAAAAAACTTAGCGCGGGCTGCGAATTTTGTTATGTATATCGTCAGGACGAAATGTACGGCTCGTCGATTAACAGTTGCAATGTAAGGAAAAACAAGACAAGTTTTGATTTGCCGATAAAACTCAATCGCAACGGGGGCTATAAATTTCGTTCGGGGCAGATAATTTACACCTGTTTTACATCGGATTTTTTTGTTGACGAAGCGGACGAATGGCGCATTGCCGCTTGGAATATGATTAAACGCCGCCAAGATTTACGCTTTTTTATCTTCACAAAAAGAATAGACAGATTTCATTCGTCTTTGCCCGCCGATTGGGGCGACGGCTACGAAAATGTAATCATCGGCTGCACAGTAGAAAATCAAGCAATGGCGGATTATCGCTTACCGATATTCGAGAAACTTTCAATTCGCCGCAAAACTATTATTATTGCGCCTATGCTCGAAAAAATGGATATTTCTCCATATCTCAACAATACTATAGAAATGGTTAGCGTGAGCGGAGAATCGGGAAATGAAGCGAGAATTTGCGATTACGATTGGGTTTTGGATATTCGACGGCAATGTATGGAAAAAGATATTACTTTTAACTTTCATCAAACAGGCGCAAAACTCCTGAAAGACGGAAATATTTACAGAATTCGCCGCTGTTATCAAATTTCTCAGGCGCGCAAAGCAAATATCAACCACAAAATCCGCCGCGATTTCGACTATGATTTTGGAAACGAAGCCGTGCTGAGGTTGTTTTGAATGCTGATGCGTAAATGGCGCAAGCGATTGGAATTTGTTTTAACCGAAAGCGGCGAAATTTTCCGCGCAGTGCTTTCAAAATCTTTCTTCATTGCGGAACAAAGGATTATGAAATCCATAAAAATAAGGTTTTCGCAATTTTGTTGCGGGAAAGATGGGCGGATTTTGTCGGATTGATGCTTTGGTGGAAAAGTGGAGATGGCGATTATGTATTTTTGCATCTGTTTTCAAGGTAAAGTTCTGAAACTACATTGATAGTGGTGAATAATAAAGCGTTATTAATTAGGAGAAAATAAAACAAATGGCGTTTAATGAAGACACAAGGGTTAAGGTACCTACGATACTACACTTTACACGGCTCGGCTATGAGTATGTGTCGTTAAATTGTGCAAAAATTGATGCTGAAACAAACATATTTGTTGACATATTTTCGGAAAGTATTAAGCGAATTAATTCTACTCTTGAAGACATTGATACAGGCAAGGTTATTGATGAATTAAAGCAATACCTTGACTACGAAGACTTAGGTAAGCGGTTCTACGAATACATAACGCAAGAAACAGGTGTACGGATAATAGATTTTGAGAACTTTAACAACAACACATTTAATGTGGTTACTGAACTGCCCTGTAAAAATGGTGATGATGAATTTCGTCCGGATATAACGATTTTGATTAACGGTTTGCCGCTTGGCTTTGTTGAGGTGAAAAAGCCAAACAACAAAGGCGGAATTATTGCAGAAAGTGACCGTATGAATGAGAAAAGAATACCCAACAAAAAATTTCGTATGTTCTTGAATGCGACACAAATTATGGTATTCTCGAATAATATGGAATATGATGCCGATGGAGGAATAACTCCAATTCAAGGCGCGTTTTATTCAACACCAACAAGTGGAAAAGTAGCCCTTAACAGTTTCAAAGAAGAAGATAAAACGATTTATGCAAAACTTTTGCCGCTTGACGAGCAATTTGAAAATTTTATACTAAAAGACACCAACAATGTTTCGATTAAATACAATGAGGAATATATTACAAATCGCGATAATTGTAAGCCGACAAAATGTATTTGTAGTTCTGTATTCCACAAAGAACGATTGGTAATATTTCTAAAATACGGCATTGCATATGTTAAAAACGACACAGGCGGCTATGAAAAACATATTATGCGGTATCCACAGTTCTTTGCAGCACAAGCAATTGAAGAACATCTGAAAAACGAGTTCAAAAAAGGAATAATTAGGCACACACAGGGTAGCGGTAAAACTGCTCTTGCCTATTACAGTGTTTCCTATTTGATAAATTTTTATAGAACTAAGAATATTATTCCAAAATTCTATTTTATTGTTGACCGTCTTGACCTATTAATTCAAGCACAGAGTGAGTTTGAAAATAGAGGGTTAAGAGTAAATATTTGTAATAATAGAGACGAATTAAAGCAAAATCTTGAAACGCAGGGAGCAATCACAAACACAGATGGTAAAAATGAAATAACTGTTGTCAATATTCAGAAATTCCAAGATGATAGCCGTGTAGTTGATAGCAAAGATTACGCAATAAATGTCCAACGAATTTACTTTATAGATGAAGTCCATCGTAGCTATAACCCGTTGGGAAGTTTTTTGTCTAACCTAATAAACAGTGATAGAAATGCTGTTTTTATCGGCTTAACAGGCACGCCGCTTCTTAAACAAAAAATAATAGACAATGGCAAAAGCAAAACATTTGACAGCAAAGAAGTTTTTTGTGACCAAGGCGAAAACGGGAAACTTCTGCACAACGGATATATTCACAAATATTATTATAACAGTTCTATTGAGGACGGATACACCCTCAAACTTATTCGTGAAGGCATAGAAACATCTTACAAAACAAAATTAAAAAGCATACTTGACGAGTTGAATGTCGAAAAAGGTTCTGCGGTTGCCAAAGAAGTTATGGCGCATAAAAGATATGTCGAACCACTTACCGAATACATTATCAAAGACTTTGAAAAAAGCAGAAACCGCTTGGACGACCAAACAATAGGCGGAATGGTTGTCTGCCAAAGCAGTGAGCAAGCGAGAGCAATCTTTGCAGAAATCAAAAACAAATACGCAAATTTTTCTATTGCCTTGATATTGCACGATGCTGATGACAAAGAAACACTTAAAAACAACCGCAACGACTTCAAAGCAGGTAATATTGATTTACTCGTTGTTTATAATATGCTTTTGACTGGTTTTGATGCGAAACGCTTAAAAAAAATTTATCTAAATCGAGTTGTAAAAGACCACAATTTGCTTCAAACACTAACTCGTGTAAATCGTCCATATAACAGTATCGGAAAGTTTGATAAAGATGGAAAGCCGACAGGCAAAAACCACAAATACGGTTATGTCGTGGACTTTGCAAATATTCAGTATGAATTCAACAAAACCAATCAAGAATATCTTGCGGAATTACAAGATGAGATTGGTGATGAACTTGACAAATATTCGCAACTATTCAAAAGCGAAGAAGAGATAAAAAATGAAATTGTGGAAATCAAAGAAAAACTTTTTTGCTATGACATTGAGAATGCCGAAATTTTTAGCGAGCAAATAAATAAAATAGACGACAAGCAGGCAATTCTTGTCTTGAAACGGGTTCTTGAAAATGCTCGAACACTTGGCAATCTTATTCGCTTATACGACCACGATGACTTGTGGGACAAACTTGATTTTGCAAAACTTAAATTATTGCTGAACGAGGTGCAAAACCGTCTTGACTTAATAAATCAAAAAGAAGCCCTTGAAAGTGATGATGAGAATATCAATATAATAAACATTGCGCTGGAAGATGTAGTTTTTACGTTTAGAAAAAAAAGCGAAGAAGAATTAGGGCTTGGTGTTATTGACAGATACAAAGATATGCTGCGTAAAACTCGAGAAGAAATGCAAGCCAATTTTGACAATTACGACCACGCTTATATATCTATAAAAGAGGAGTTAGAAAGATTATTCAAGAAAAAGAAGTTGACGGAAGAAAAGACACCTGCCGAACTTGAAAGCGACATTCAAACGTTGGAAGCAATATACAAAAAAATCAAAGAGCAGAACCGCAAAGATGCCGCTCTGAAATTAAAATACAATGGCGATAAAAAATTCACACGTATTCACAAACGCTTGATGACACCTCCGCCGTTTCCTGCCGAATGGAAAACAAAACAGGTTGCTATCAACGAGGCATTGCTTGCAATTAAATGCGAAACCGATGATAAACTCATCAGAAACGGCTCACTATTAAACAATGAACCTTTCTTTGAGAGCGACATAAGAGGGTTAGTGCGTAATAGTTTTAAGGGTGCTGGTTTAGAATTAGAACTTGAAACGGCTAAAGCCGTTGTATCGCTCGTGGTTAAGGAATATATAACAGCATATACGGAGGCTGCATAAAAAAATGAACAGAGAACTTGAAAGAAAAACAAAGCAATTATTAGACGAACTCAAAAAAGTTTGTGCCGACCACGGATTAGGCAATGACGGAAATGAATACAAAATCATTACCGAGGTTTTCTTGTATAAATTTATAAACGATAAGTTTTTCTATGAACTTAGACAATTAAATCCTAAATTTGCAAATACCCCAAACATAGAAACGGAACTTGCTAAATTAACAGACAAACAGTATGAAGAATTCATATTCGACCTCAAAGGTAGTGTGGCAAAACTTAAGCCAGAGCAGTTTCTTTCCAACCTGTTTAATTCTCAAAGCAAGCCCGACTTTGCAAAATATGTTGATGACACACTAAAAGCAATTGCAAAAGAAAATGCGGATATATTCAGTGTCGGAACAGCAGGTGGCGAAAAGGTTCGATTGTTCAGCGGAATAAGTCAATACGTCACAGAAGAAGGCAAGCGTGATGGCTTCTGTCGTTCGATAATTAACAAACTTTGCGAATGCAATTTCGGAGAGATTTTTAGTGAGAAGTATGATTTTTTCGCCGTGATTTTTGAATACCTAATTAAAGATTACAACAAAGACGGTGGAGGCAAGTATGCCGAGTATTATACTCCTCACGCAATCGCAAAGATAATGAGTGAAATTCTTGTTGATGGAGATGTGCAAAACGTAAAGTGTTACGACCCATCGGCAGGAACAGGTTCGTTGCTTATGGGTTTAGCACATAAAATAGGCGAAGACAATTGCAGTATTTACAGTCAAGACATCAGCCAAAAATCCTCCACGCTTTTAAGAATGAATTTGATATTGAACAATCTTGCTCACAGTTTGCCACATATCGTGCAAGGCAACACAATAACAGAACCTTATCACTTGCGACACAATGAAACGAAAAAAGGATTTGACTACATTGTTTCAAATCCACCGTTCAAACTCGATTTCTCAGATTGGCGAGATAGCGTTGATGCAACAAAACAAACAGTAAAAGAAGACGGAACGGAAAATTTTAACAACCGCTTTTTTGCAGGTATTCCGAATGTACCTAAAAAAGACAAAGAAAAAATGGCAATTTATCTATTATTTTTGCAACACGCTATCGCTTCTCTCAACGCTAAAGGCAAAGCGGCGATTGTTGTGCCAACTGGTTTTTTGACAGAAAAGAATGGCATTGCCCCCAAAATCAGAAAAAAATTAGTGGATAATAACTGGCTCAAAGGGGTTGTTTCAATGCCAAGTAATATTTTTGCAAACACGAATACAAGTGTTTCTGTTGTTTTCATTGATAAAACAAACGTCGATACAGTTGTTTTGATTAATGCAAGCAAACTCGGCATAGAAGTTGCTGGCGAGAAAAAGAAGACCGTTCTACGCCCAAATGAAGAGCACCAAATTATAGAAGTTTTCAAAAACAAAACCCCTATTGATGATTTTTCTGTCGTATTAACAAAAGACCAAATAAAAGAAAAGAAATACAAAATCTCGGCTGGACCATATTTCGATATAAAAGTTGAATACGTTGATATTACGGCTGAAGATTTTCAGAAAAAATTACTGGAAAGCGAAAACAAGTTAAAGGTGTTTTTCAAAGAAAGTAATGAACTTGAAAATAAAATCTTCAATGTTTTAAAGAGGTTAAAATATGAATAAGACTCAAGCACTTTTAGATGTTGCAACCATTAAATTAAGCAGCGTAGATAAAACAACTAATGAGAACGAAAACATTGTTCGATTGTGTAATTACACAGATATTTATAAAAACGCATTTATCTCAAACGATATGTCGAGTGAGTTTATGCTTGCTTCTGCAACCCAAAATGAAATAGATGGTTTCCAACTTCGAAAAGGGCAAATAGCCATAACAAAAGATAGCGAAAAATCTGACGATATTGGAGTGCCTGCGTATATCAAAGACGACGAGAAAGATGTTTTGTTAGGTTATCATTTGGCTCTTATAACACCTAAAACAATCGCTGGGAAATATTTGAATTATTATTTGCAAACACAACACATGAAAAAATATTTTGAGAACAATGCCAGTGGTAGTGGGCAGCGTTATACCATCGCAAAGGACATACTGGAAGATTTGCCGCTTTTACGAGTACCGTCTAAACAACAACAAGAAAAAATAGGCGAATTGCTTTTTAAATTAGATGAAAAAATCTATTTGAACACAAAAATCAACGCCGAATTGGAAAATTTGGCGAAAACGATTTATGATTATTGGTTTGTTCAATTTGATTTTCCAAACAAAGACAGGAAGCCATACAAATCAAGCGGTGGCGAAATGGAATATGATGAGATTTTTAAACGAGAAATTCCTGTTGGGTGGGAAATAAAGACAATAAAAGATTTTTGTTTAATAAAATCGGGCTATGCTTTTGACTCTGATTATTATTCTGAAAAAGGATATAAACTAATAACAATTAAAAATGTCCAAAATTGCTATATAAATCCCAAAGTAGATAATTATGTTGAATTTATTCCGAAAAACATTCCAGAATATTGCTTGTTAAAGCAAGGCGACATACTTATGTCTTTAACTGGAAATATTGGGCGCGTAGCGTTAATGTATGAAGAAAATTGCCTATTAAATCAACGAGTAGCAGTTCTTCTGCCCACTTCAAAAAATCTAAATGCCTATTGTTATTATCTATTTCAAAGTGATTATGTTAAAGAAAAAATGTTAAATATAGCAGGTGGTTCGTCGCAAGATAACTTAAGCCCAATTGACACAGAAAACTTTTTAATTCCATTTAATTATGAACTCGCAGAAAAATACAATGAAATAGCACTGCCGATTATGCAACAAATTGTTTCGTTAAACGCAGAAAATCTGGAACTCGCTGCCCTGCGTGATTTTTTGCTTCCGCTTTTGATGAATGGACAAGTGACAATAAACGATAATACCGCAGAAACAGAAGCTGAAATTATGCAATTTGTTCCACCAATAGTAGAACAACAACAAAACGTGCGAATGGTCGCTCGTGCAGAACAAGGTGGTTTTGACGAAGCGACAAGAAACGAGGTGTATGCAATACATCGCACAAAGGTAGAAGAATATGATAGACAAAAAAAGAATAGAAAACGTGGCTCTTGACCTCTATAAAAAGCATTCCAAAACAGGAAGCCCTGCAAGTAAAATGCTTAAAATTATAGAGAAAGAAAACATATTATTTACCGAGTGCGCAATAAGCAATAAAAACTTTCTCGGCGCTTTGATTAACGACAACACTAACCCATTGCACATAATAATAAACAGCGGAATTAAACCTAACGGCAAAAGAAATTTTACAATAGCACACGAACTAGGTCATTACGCTCTCGGACACCACCTAAGCGCACAAGAATTCTTTTGCGACGAAGATAAAATCAAAGAAAACGGCGATGCTACCGACAAGCAAGAAAAAGAAGCAAATTATTTTGCAAGTTATTTTCTTTTGCAAACTCAACGTCTGACAAATGAATTCACAAAGCAATTCAGATGGAATGTATCGCAGGCAGCTCCTGTGCTTTTGTTAGTAGATTTTACCGATAATGAGAAAAAGAAATTATGGGGTAAAATATGCGGAATACTTAAAAAAGATTTTGGAGTATCGGAATATGCGCTGAAAATTCGATTGGTTGAGTTGGAACTTATTAACGATTTTGATTATTAAGGAGCAAGAAAAAAAATGAAGAATAAAAACGATATTTTAGTCCTCTTCAAATCAGACGACCAAAAAATAACCGTCGATGTTCGCTTTGACGAAGATACCGTCTGGCTTACACAAAACCAAATCGCCGATGTTTACGACACAACACGCCCGAATATTACAATGCACATACAAAACATATTAAAAGACGGCGAATTGAACAAAATTTCAGTTAGTAAGAATTTCTTACTAACTGCCGCCGATGGTAAAAATGCTTGTTAAAATAATAAGAATAAAAGGAGAAAAACTAATGACCAAACCCCATCGAAAAATCACCGCCGAAGAAACCGTGCGCATCCAAACACAGGGACGCTACACCATCAACGGAAAGCAAATCAACTTCGCCGACAAGCAAAAATCATCTCTTGAAAACAGCCGCCTCTTCACTCCCGAAGACGGGAAGCTAATCGTCGCCGAAACAAAATTCCCCGAAAAGAAATCGCTCCCGAAATACACGGTAATAAACCAATCGGCAGTCCAATCAATTATAGACCTGAACAATGCGGGACAAAAATGCGCAGTGCTTAATTTCGCAAGCGCCAAAAGTCCGGGCGGCGGTTTTTTGAACGGATCTATTGCTCAAGAAGAAGCGCTTGCCATTTCAAGCGGGCTTTACAACACACTTTTGCGGCACAATGTTTATTACGATAAAAACAGAGAATGCCAAACCGCAATGTACACGGATTATGCAATTTATTCGCCCGACGTTGTGTTTTTCAGGGATAGCGACTTCAAACTTTTGCCTGATTTTGCTACTGCTTCCGTATTGACTTTACCTGCGGTAAATATGGGACAAGTAATACTTAAAGGCGAAAACAGAGAACAGGCAAAACGCGTTATGAAAAACAGAATGCGGCTTTGTCTTGCGCTTTTTGCGAAATGCAAAGAAAGCAATCTTATTCTCGGCGCTTACGGTTGCGGAGTGTTTAAAAACGACCCGAAAGAAATTGCGCTTTGGTGGAAAGAACTTCTGGAAGAAGAGGGCTATGGGAGTTTTTTTGAAAGCGTAGTTTTTGCGGTATTGGCGAGAGATGGAGATATTTCGTATTCGGTGTTTGCTGATGTTTTTTGTTGAAACGGAGTTGTGCATTTAGTATTTTACTTGCAAAAAGGAGAGAATATGAGTAATAATTATTCACAAGCAATACAACTAATAAAAAGCGCGATACTTAAAAGTCGCTACCGCGCGGCGACTTTAGCAAACAAAGAAATGCTGTCGCTTTATTATGGTATCGGGAAATATATTTCCGAAAACAGCAGAGACGGCTTCTGGGGAACAGGAGCGATTGATACAATTTCGGAAGATTTGCAATTGGAAATGCCCGGATTGCGTGGATTTTCGGCGGGAAATATCAAACGTATGCGCCAATTTTATGAAACTTGGGCGATTGTTTTTGCGCCAGTTGAAAATCGCCCGCTACTGGCGGGCGAAATTGAATTAACTATCTTGATTGCAAATCGCCCGCTGTCGGCGAACGATTTAGATGTTGAGCAAGTAAAATACTTTTTAAGCATCGGCTTTACTCATCATTGCGAAATACTGAACAAAACAAAAACACTTGAAGAACGCCTGTTTTACATAGAACGTTGCGCCTGTGAATTTTGGAGTAAAGAAACTTTGCGCTATCACCTGAGAAGCGACCTATACAACAACATCGGGAAAATGTCTAACAATTTTGAGGCGACAATCTCCGACAAAGACCTGCAAAGAAAAGCCCTGCTGTCGTTTAAGGACGAATATTTGCTTGATTACATAAACATAGAATCTCCTGACGATGAAACAGATGAGCGTGTGCTGGAAAAAGAAATTATGAGCAACATTCGAAAATTTATTATGTCGCTCGGAAAAGACTTTTCATTTATTGGCAGTCAATACCGTTTGGAAGTAGCAGAGCAGGAATATTTCGTTGATTTGCTTTTCTTTAATCGGCAATTACAAGCATTGGTCGCAATTGATTTGAAGAGCGGCAAATTCAAACCTGAATATTTGGGAAAAATGAATTTTTATTTGTCGGCGCTTGACGATTTGGTGCGGCTTCCTCACGAAAATCCGTCGGTGGGGATTATTTTATGCAAATCACAAAACGAAAAAATTGTGGAATACGCTTTTCGCAATATGACAAAGTCAATGGGAGTGGCGACATACAAAACAGCAAGCGAATTGCCGACGGAATAC
>Ga0123353_10005198_pt1 | contig 17016 bp, 14 predicted proteins | sample TergutLab28metaG_3_FD_92763 | JGI IMG/M metagenome (GOLD analysis project Ga0123353, IMG submission 92763) | Labiotermes labralis P3 segment gut microbial communities from Petit-Saut dam, French Guiana - Lab288 P3 | ecosystem: Host-associated > Arthropoda: Insects > Digestive system > Gut ...
ATATCAACAAACCATAAATCAATCGTACGGAACACTTAAATTGAACGAGTTAGCTCAAGGAGCATACATATTGAAAGTCTATTTAGATCAGGGAGATGTGGTTACTTGGAGAGTGGTAAAAAATTAATAGGGTGTTGTTAAGTTAAAAACAGGAAATCAATTACATCTTTTTTGCAGCGTCGCGGTACTTTTGTGCTTCTTCCTTTTTTCCTAATTTCTCAAAGCTATCAGCATATTTTTTATAGGCTTTTTTGTAGGAGCCGCGCTCATCTAAACCCTGCGCTTTATAAACAGCTATGAGTTGATTAAAACCCTGCTCATCTAACAGGTCTATTGCCATAAGATCCAACATTATTTTTTCAGCGTTTTTAAGGTCGTTTTGTTGTGCATATATTTGAAATGCAAAATTATAAGCAGCTTTAAATTTAATATTTTGCTCTCGAATCAGTTTCAACACTTTCAGTGCATTATCGGGTTCACGCAGCGCGCTGTAATAATGGGCTAACATATAATTAGCCGGTTCATACTTAGGTACATACTCCAGCAAACGGTCAATAATAAGTTTTGCTGTGTCTATTTTTCCTGAGTTAAAATATGACTCAATTAAATTAATATTTATTGAGGTGCTGGTGGGATCAATCTCCCAAGCATTTTTTAAATGATTAATGGCAGAAACATAATCTTTGTTGTTTTTTAATTGGAATCCGGTGAGATCATCTTTTGTTTCACGTTTAAGAACCAAACAAATAGGTTTATTGTCAACTTTTACTTGATATACTGTATTTTTTGGTGGAAAATCAGCATGTTTTATCTCCTCCGGCATCATACCTGTAACGGTAAAAATTGCATAATCCCAGTCGCTATTACCTCTTTCATTCCATCTTGAGAATCCGACTTGAAAATCGGCGGTATCGTTTCTAAAAAAATTCTGTACAGAAGGTAAATGCCATGTAGCCACTTTTATCTTATTTCCTGTTTCCATTCCTGATTTTTTAGCATTGGCAATCACCCACTCCGATGCTTCCCTTGTAGAGTGGTAGTAATAATCCATTTCATAATTTCCGGAAGCATTGTCTATTCCTCCGACTAATTCATTGAAATAGACATATTGATAAGGGTGATTTTTAATAATGTGGCGAATGGGGTGCCACAAAATCAAAAGTAGAATTACGATTGCTGTAATGTTAATAAGGATGATTTTTGTTATTTTATTCATAGGTTTCATTTTTTTGTCATAAGTAAATATTTTTTATTCCTTCGAATTTGGCAATTTTTGGGGATTACATTCCCCGAATTTTATAAGTTATTGTTAAAATATGTTCCAATAATATATATACGGTACATTTGTCATTCAACTTTCCCGACTATCTTAAGTTTGACAAAGAAGTGCGAATGGCTTTTGCAGTTTTATGTTTTTCATATTCTTATTTTTTAATTGCTGCAATATCTTGAATTGCGTTAATTGCGGCATCAATATGTGTTTCTGTGTTGAAAGGCCCGATGCTAAAGCGCACGGTTCCGTGAATAGGTAGTGTTCCAAGATGTTCGTGTACTTTTGGGGCGCATTGCAAACCGGTACGACACGCAATTTCGTAGTCCACATCAAGCATCATGCCCACATCTGCGGCTTCAAAACCTTTAAGATTAAAACACAGCACAGGATTTTTTCTTTCCGGGAAGTTGGCACAATAGGTGGTTACTCCTTTCACTGTCTGTATTCCTTTGCGTAGTTTTTCCCACAATGCCATTTCACGTGCGTGAATATTTTCAATTCCTTGTTCCAAAATCCATGATACACCTGCATATAGTCCGGCAACTCCTACCAGGTTCAGAGTTCCGTATTCCAAGCGATAAGGATACTCTTCCAAATGTTTGGGATAGGCGGAGCGTACGCCTGTACCGGCATATCGGGTGTGTTTAATATGCACTCCTTCTCGCACGTATGCGCCCCCTATTCCAGTAGGTCCCATCAAACTTTTATGTCCTGTAAAGATATAAACATCAATATTATCAGCTTGCATATCCACTTTTGTAGCGCCTGCACCTTGACTACCATCCACTACAAAAACCAATCCGTACTCTTTGCAAATTTTTCCAATTTCGTGCAAAGGCTGTGTAGTGCCCAGCACGTTGGAGCAATGGGTGCAAACAACAAACTTGGTATTTGGTTGTATTGCTTTTCTAAAATCTTCGGGGTCAACGTATCCATCTTTGTCAAAAGGCAAATAGGTAACATCCAGTAGTTTTCCCTCTTCTTTCAAGCAATAGAGGGGTCGAAGTACAGAGTTGTGTTCCAGCATGGTAGTAATGACGTGCGCATTAGATTCAGCCAATCCTTGAATAATCAGATTCAAAGAATCGCTGGCGTTATAGCTGAATGTAAGCCTGTTATAATCAGCACCGCCATGAAAGAGTTCCGTCATTATTTTGCGTGTTTTTTGCACGATCTCTTCTGTAAGAATTGCGGCGTCGAAACCGGTTCTGCCAGGGTTTACGCCATGTTTTTTATAAAACCCGCTCATAAATTCATACATAGAATCGGGTTTTGGAAAGGTGGTTGCTGAGTTGTCTAAATAAATCATAATACAATTTAAAAATGGCGGCAAAAGTAGCATAAAAATGCTTATATAAAATTCTTAGCCTGCTTTAGTGTAGAATTTTTCTTGAAAAAACAAGAGATTATTTTCCGGAACCTTTTAGAACAATTAATACAGTATATATTAATATTTTAATATCAGTTTGGAGCGACATGTTGTCTAAATAGAGAATATCCCATTTCAAACGTTCCACCATTTCGTCAATATTTTCCGCATAACCAAATTTTACTTGTCCCCACGAAGTGATTCCGGGTTTAACTCTTAGCAATAACTTGTAGTGTGGCGCTACTTTAACGATTTGATCAATATAAAACTGTCTTTCAGGTCGTGGCCCTACTAACGACATATCACCTAAAAGAACATTTACAAATTGTGGGATTTCATCCATACGTGTTTTACGCATAAAGTGTCCAAACTTTGTAATTCTCGGATCGTCTTTTCGTGACAACTGTGGGATTCCTGTTTCAGCATCCGACACCATAGAGCGAAATTTTATTATCTGGAATAGTCTTCCATTTAAACCGGCTCGTTCTTGCAAGTAAAAAATTGATCCTTTGGAAGTCAATTTTATACCAATAATACAAAAAATATAGAGCGGAAGTAACACTATGATAGCAAAGGTAGAAAGCACGACATCCATAAATCTCTTTAAAAACTGCTGCCAAACAGGTAAATCATTTGTAGATACGGAAATCAGCGGTTCTTGTAGAATTGATGAAATTTTAACATTTCCAATTAAAAAATCTTGAGACTGAGGAATAATTTTGAGCATAAGATCCCGATTGTCTCCAATTGAAGTAATAATCGTTTCTATTAATTTTCGTTTTCCATTTTGGATTGCAATAACCAACTCCTTGATTTGCTGATCTTTTACTATAGATGCTAAATCTGCAAGGGTTCCTAAACAGGGAAGTTTCGTTGCAATTGACTCATCGTGCTCTTCAGGTACTTGAATATATCCTAAAAAATATTTTTCTACGTAAGGCGTTTGTTTAACAATGTTTTGATAGATATTTAATGCCACGATATCACTTCCTATGATTAGTGTTTTAAATCCAATCTTCCCATTGTTAATTTTATTAATGGTAATAGTTGTAATAAGAACACGTGGAATATAGGTAAGAAGGAATTGAAGAAAGAGCAAGATTATAAAGTATTTAACATAATCGAACGGACGATTAACAATATCATCAAGAATAAAGACAAAAAAGAAAATCAAAGTTCCGAAGAAAACAGTAACAATCGTAAGTTCCAATTCACGAAGTCTTGATTTTCTAAAAGGATTGGTATATGCACCGGTAAAAGTATGTAATAAGCACCAATAAACAGGCAGCGCTACTATACCCAAGTAAAGTTTTGAATCGTGAAGGATAGATGTTGTAAAATTCTCAAAAACAGAATGGTCAACATTATATTTTCGATAAATAAAGAAAAGTGCCCATGTAAAGATGGCTGATAAAATATCGAAGAGAACATAAAAAAAGAGTTTTCGAGTTTTATTCATGTATCGAAATTTTTATTAATAAGGAGCCATCATAGTAATGAGCTTGATATTTTCAAAATAAAATTCGGCATCTTGGTTTTCTTTTTCTTTAAGCCCTGTAATATTTAGGCGAACAGATATTTGAGGAGCCGTGTAGCTAACTTGCATAACAACATCTGCAATATCAATATAAATTTTTTTCCAATTTCCTTTTGTTGAAGGAAGAACAGCCATATCTCGATTGTAGTTTCCTACAATGTCACTTTCAAAATTCAAATGAGTAATCATTTGTCCATTAGTAGTTTTATAGGAGATTTCCCAAAACTGTCTTTCACCTCTTCCCAACAAAGTGAAATAGGATGTTGCAATATCAAAAAAGAGTTCATTACCGGATAAGGATATTTTTCCAATATCTTTTTTTAAATCATTATCATAAACAATTTGAATTGTTACAGGGTGGATAGAATCGCGCGGACCGAAAAGTGTACTTTGTGAAAAAGTTTCGAGGATTGGAAATTCAACACTCTGTAAATACTTTAATTTTTTATTAGACAATCGGTATTCCCCTCCCGGAGTCATATCAAAAAACTCTTCAATCGGGGTTACAAAATGATATTGAACAGTTGTTAAAGTCAAGTGCGGGGTTCTTACACAAGGAATGACTCTCACATAGTTTCTGTCGGAATAATTCGGCAACAGGGGAATGGTGCAAGGAAGTTTCCAATATCCTAATTGAAAACCGTTCAAACTAACCAAAACATCACTGAAATTTTGCTGCTTAATTGCTTCTAACTCTTTTGTATCATAATTTTGAGCATGAGTACTATTAAAGTCAGAAACATCAATACAATCCGCAAAGTCTTCTTCGGATAATATAAGAAATACAGGTGATATTTTCTCTTTACATGAGAAATTTAGGGCGATAAAAATAAGAGAGAAAATGAAAAGATTGATTTTTTTCATGCTAAAAAAACGCCTTTTGAGCACTATTATTTTACAAATATCAAATTTTCTGTATTATTTTCTTAACAATTTCGTCGGCAATACGTAAAGCAAATAATCCATCATTTATAGATACTTTTGGTTCTCTTTTATGTTGAATAGTTTGTATAAAATCTGATAATTCTTCTGCAATCGCATTATTATCAACAACAGAAATTTCTGTAGTATTGATATTTGTGTTTTGAAATTCCATTTTTTCCACCTTTTTTTCCTGAAAATTAACGGTTATGTAATTTTCGGGTTGATAAATGCACATTTTTCTAACAGGCATTTCCGACACTCTGCTTGCATAAATATTGGCAACCTCGCCATTCGCAAAAAGCAGTCTTGCATTCGCAACATCTAAAGAGTTGGTTAAATATATGCAACCTGTTGCTTGAATCTCAATGATTTCACTTTTCATTACAGAGCGCACTAAATCAATATCGTGAATCATTAAATCGTGAACCACAGAAACATCGGCACCACGAAGATTAAATTTGCACAAACGGTTCGCTTCAATTATGCGGGGATTTGTAAGATGGGGTAAAGCTGCAATAAAAGCCGGATTATATCTTTCCACATGCCCTACCTGAACTACAACATTGTGTTTTTTAGCAAGTTCAACCAACGATTCAGCTTCATCTAACAAGGCTGTCACCGGTTTCTCAATAAAACAGTGTTTTCCGGCAATAATGGCTTGTTTCGCCAATTCAAAATGGGCAGTTGTAGCTGCAACAATGTCAACAGCATCGCAATTTTCAATCAATGTTTTTAAATGAAAATATGCAGTAACACCAAATTGTTTAGCAGTCTCTTGCACTTTTTCCTGAGAGATGTCATAAACGCCAATTAAATCTAAATCTTTCACTTCTTTGATGCACTTGGCGTGAATTTTCCCGAGGTAGCCGCAGCCGATGAGTCCAATTTTCATAATCATTTTTTTATTAATATATGTAGAGACGTTGTGAACAATGTGCTACATTTAGGTTACTATTTTTCCATCGCAAATAACGATTTTCTTGTCCGAAAGTTTTGCAAGCTCTTCATTATGAGTAACAATGACAAAAGTTTTTTGAAATTTGTCTCTCAAGTCGAAGAAAAGTCGGTGAAGATTTTTAGCATGTTCGGTATCCAAATTTCCAGATGGTTCGTCGGCGAGTACAATTTTAGGGTTGTTAATGAGCGCTCTTGCAACGGCTACCCGTTGTTGCTCACCGCCTGACAATTGTGCAGGTTTATGCAAAAAACGCTCTGATAGATTCAGAATTTGCAACATCTCTTGGGCAATTTTTAGTGCATTTTTTTTCGATATCCCTGCAATCATCGCAGGCAGCGCTACATTTTCCACAGCTGTAAATTCAGGTAGCAAATGATGAAATTGAAAAACAAAACCAATATTTTGGTTTCTAAAGAGCGATAATTTTTCATCGGTTAGCTCAGAAATAGCAGTAGTATCAAAATACAGATCTCCTTTGTCTGGTTTGTCCAAAGTTCCCATAATATGCAGTAGAGTAGATTTTCCCACACCCGATGCCCCGCAAATAGAAATAACTTTTCCTTCAGGAATCTCTAAATCTATTCCTTTGAGTACTTTTAAATTTCCATAGCTTTTTTCAATGCAGGATAGTTTTATCATTTATTTTTTGTTTTTATGCAGACTCTTCTCGGGTGTAAATATTATTATTTCACAGAACACTACAGAGGGTTTTCCCTATAAACTCTTGTTGTTCTTCGGTTAGTTCGGTGTGGATGGGTAAGGAGATTACGCAGTCGCACAATTTTTCTGCAATAGGAAAATCACCTTTTTGGTATCCTAAATATTGAAATGCTTCTTGCAAATGCAACGGAATCGGGTAATAAATCATTACCGGGATTTCAGCTTCTTTCATTTTCTCAATGAGTATTTCACGATTTGCATTTATCAATTTTAGCGTATATTGATGAAAAACATGCGCACTAAACGTAGAAATAGCAGGAATCTCAATTTTTGGGTGATTTTCGAACATTTTGTTGTAAAAATCGGCAGCTTTTCTACGGGCGTTATTATAATCATCTAAATGTTTCAATTTAATATCTAAAACTGCAGCTTGTATTGAGTCTAATCTTGAATTTACTCCTAATAGCTCATGATGATATTGTTTAAACATACCATGGTTGCAAATCCCTCTTAATTTTCGTGCAAGTTCGTCATTGTTAGTAAAAACTGCTCCCCCATCTCCATAGCAACCTAAATTTTTGGAAGGAAAAAAAGAGGTACAGCCAATATCGCCAATCGTACCTGCTTTCTGCTTTTCTCCGCTTTTAAATATAAAATCAGCGCCAATGGCTTGGCAATTATCTTCAATCACCAAAAGTTCATGTTTTTTTGCAATTTGCATAATCTCTTCCATTTGGCAACATTGCCCGAAGAGATGCACAGGAATAATCGCTTTAGTATTAGGAGAGATTGCTTTTTCTAATTGAGCCACATCAAGGTTAAAAGTATCCCATTCAACATCAACGAATTTACAAGTTATTCCGAGCAACCCTACCACTTCTGCCGTTGCAATAAAAGTAAAGGGAGAAGTAATCACCTCATCGCCTGCTTTTAGTCCGAGCGCCATTAAAGATACTTGCAGCGCATCGGTGCCATTTGCACAGGGGATTACGTGCTTAACGTTCAAATAGTTTTCAAAACAGGTTTGAAAATCTTTGACTTTTGGTCCGTTTATAAAAGCTGTACTTTCAATAACTTGTAAAATATTCTCATCAATTTCTTTTTTAATTTTTTCATATTGACCTATTAAGTCAACCATTTTTATAGGGTTCATTGTAAGTTGTTTTTTATTTCCAATAAAAATTCTTTCACTGTATTTAATTTTTGAATCATATCTGCTTGGGTAACTACTTTTCCGAAATTGGTGCGGATCTCCTCTTTAGCGCCCTGCAGCGTATAGCCTTTCTCTTTTGTAAGAAAGAGTATGGTGCGGATGATTTCAATATCTTTTTGTGTAAAGAATCTTGTCCCCTTTTTATTCTTAAAAGGCTTCAAAAGTTCAAATTCATTTTCCCACGAACGCAAAAGAGAGGATTTTACTCCAAACATTTCAGCGGTTTCGCTTATGCTATAATACTGTTTTTCAAGTTTATCCATGAGATTTTTTAACGAAAGCAAACGCTTCAAAAAAGCAATTGCGAATATCTACTTTTTATCGAATAAAAAACTTAACCGCTAAAAAAATCATTACTCCACTACACCAATTCTACAATAGTGATACCGGCTCCGCCTCGTTCTACTGTATCATCGTAATAATGAGAAACTTCACTACGTTTTGAAAGAAACTGGCGTATCACGTGGCGCAAAATTCCGTTTCCTTTTCCGTGTAAAATTGTTAGTTGTCGTATTCCGAGTAATACCGCTTCATCAATATAGCTTTCTAAATGAGAGACTGTTTCCTCCGCTCTCATTCCGCGCACATCTATTTTGGGAGAAAATCTGGCAACTTTCTCGTTCAACATATCTCCTATTCTCGTTCCGTCTAACTTAGTAGATCCACGCTTAACGTTCCGCGCTTCTTTTTTGTTGATTTTTGTTACCTTTTCTATTCGGGTTTTAAAGGAGATGGAATTGAAGGAAACGGTAATATCTTCTTCTTGAATATGAATAACTTCACCAATTGTTTGAATATCATTAAGAAACACCGCATCGCCAACTCGAATTTTTGGATCTAACGGTTCATGCTGAGATATAGAATTTTCTAATCTCAAAGGCACAACAGGTATTACAACTTCTTCTATTTCAATCTTAGCAATCTCATTTTCAATTTTTTCTTTATGATGATGAACCTCTTTACGAATGGTTTTTGTTTTTTCTGCATCTGCTTTGGCTTCTTTTATTTCACGTATCGCTTTCTCTATTGCTTGATTGGCGCCTTCAATAATAGTAATAGCTTTGTTTTTTGTATTTTGTAGAATCTCTTTTCTTTGTTTTTCAAACTCTGAAAATTTGGTGCTATATTGAATAATCATTTCAGCGAGTTTATCATCGGTTTGTGCCACACGTTTCAGCATATTGTCAATCTCCAGTTTTTCTACTTCAATCTCATCTAATTTCCGTTCATAGTCAATTTGTGCGGTACCCGATTTGGAGGTAGCATTTTCAATAATTGTTTCCGGCAGTCCTATTTGGCGTGCAATTTCGTAGGTAAAAGAGCTACCCGGTTTTCCCTGTCTTAATATAAAGAGCGGTTTCATCTGTGTGGTATCGAACAACATGGCGCCGTTTTCTGCTTGTGGATGCGAGTCACAAAACAGTTTCAGATTTCCATAGTGGGTAGTAATAATTCCGAAAGCCTCTTTTAGGTACAGTTCTTCCAAGATCGCTTCTGCCATAGCGCCACCCAATGCCGGCTCGGTGCCGGAACCGAATTCATCAATTAAAAACAGAGAAGAATTATTCAAACTTTGCAGCATAACATTCAGATTTTTAAGATGCGAGCTGTATGTACTCAGATCATTTTCAATAGATTGTTCATCTCCCAGCGCAATAAAGAAAGAGGTAAAAATGCCCATATCGGAAGTTTCGTCCATCGGCACTAACAATCCGCATTGCAGCATATATTGCAGCAATCCTACTGTTTTTAGGCACACCGATTTGCCGCCTGCATTAGGTCCGGAAATAATCAGTATCCGTTTTTCCTTATTCAAACGAATATCTAACGGTACCACTTGTTTGCGTGGTGTTTGTTCTTTTTGAAGCGTTAAAAACAGGATCGGGTGGATGGCATTTTTCCAATCCATCATTTGCACATCAAAGATATGGGGCAATGTGGCGTTTATTTTATTGGCAAACTGTGCTTTAGCTCGGATAAAATCTATGATTCCCAAAAAATCAACGCCAATCAAAATATTTGGAATAGAGGTTCTAATTTCGTTTGCTATTTCGGTAAGGATGCGAATAATTTCCCTACGTTCGGCGTTGAGCAGTTCTTTCAGCTCGTTGTTAGAGTCGAACACTTCGGTTGGTTCAATAAATACGGTTTGTCCTGTTGCCGATTCGTCGTGGATAAATCCTTGCAGCCGGCGTTTAAAATGTGCCGGAACGGGAATACAGAGGCGTCCGTTGCGGATCGTCATCTCAGCATCCTCTTTCACCAAGCCCTCTTGCTTGGCAGCAGTCAGCAACTTCTTGATTTTCTTGTCTGCTTCGCCCGAAATCTTGATTATCTCCCTTTTAATGCGGCGCAACTCTTCCGATGCCCCATCGCGAAGTTGTCCCTTTGGGTCAATAACTTTATTAATAGATTCTAACAATTTTTTTTCTAATAAAATATCTTTACATAAATTCCAGAGGCGCGGATATTTTTCTTCCTCATTCTTTACTCTAAAATATACTACTGTTTGCACCACAGCTTGCAACATTCCGCGCACTTGCGCCAGCTCCTCTACCTCTAAGAAAGTGCCTTCTATTCGAATGTTTTTCAGCAACGGACGTAGATCGTGAAAATCCTGAGCTGAAAACGCTGTATCGAAAAGCAGCAATTGTTGAAACTGAAATGTCTCTTCCAGCGCCACATTGAGAAAAACATAACTTGTAGAAAAGCGAATATTTTCCACGTGTTCTTTTCCCATATCACTTACACATAAACTTTTAACATGTTCGCGAACGACATTGAACCCTATTTTTGCTTCAAAATTTTGCGGATAAATCATGAGTGCAAAAGTATTAAAAAAACATTTTTCAATATTTGTCAAGTGATTATACTTTCACTACTTTTCTATTAGAAAGCAAAACAACAAGTCGTGATCTCTTACATAAAGTTTTCCATTTGCAACAACCGGATGAACCCAGATCATATTATCCATTGTTTCTAATTTCGATTGTTCTGGCAACGGCATTCTTCCAAACTCTTTCCAACCGTTGGGCGATGCTTCTACAACGGAGAGCAAACCTGTTCTTTCATCTTGCAAAATTAATCGGTCATTTACAGCGAGCAGAGCGCCTTTGCCTACCTCCCGTATTCTTTGTCTCCAAGCAATCTCTCCTGTCATAAAGTTTTGACACACCCATCCGGAGGCATCAGAAAAGCCGTAAATATGATCATTTACCAATACAACTCCGCCATGATGGTTGGCCATATTTTTGTTTGCATAAACAATTTCCGTATTAAAAGTATCGCCTGTTTTTGTAACCCTGATGGCATGGCAGCCGGCGTTATAACCTGCTGTTACATAAACAATATTGTCTTTAAAAATGGGCGTAGGAATAACCGCAACTCTGTAACCCTCTACCTCTACTTTCCACAGTAATTTTCCATCTTTTGCTGCCACTCCTGCTACCCCTTTTGCCGATTGCTGCACATATTGCCGTACCCCATCTATTTCTACCACAATCGGAGAGGAGTATCCTGCTTGATCTGTCCACTCTTTGCATACCCACACTACCTCGCCGGTATTTTTGTCAAACGCCATGAGTGTACCCTGTTCGCTACCGGGAGTACCGATCACGAGATTTCCGTCCACCAAAGGGGATTCGCTATATCCCCACTGAGACATCATTTTTCCATCGAAATCTGCAACGAAATCTTTCTTCCAGAGTGTTTTTCCATCTTTTGCAGAGAGGCAGTGAATTTGCCCGCCTCCTCGAATAAGGTAGAGTTTATCACCATCTACCGTAATAGTGCCTCGTGGTCCATCGCCACGATCTTGCACATACCTTTCACCTAAATTCTGTTTCCATTTCAAATTGCCTGTTTGTGCATCTAAAGCAAAAACAACGTCGTTATCATCTTCTGAACCTGATAGATAGAGCATACTTCCCACAACGGCAGGCGAAGAATACCCCGTCCCTGCTTCACGAAACACCCAAATTAGAGCCGGTTTCTTTTCCAACCAATTTAAATTGAGATTACTCCCTTTGACTATTCCCTCACGATTCTGACCACGCCATTGCGACCAGTCTTGAGCGTTAGATTCCATAGCTGAAATCATCATTACTACCAAAAATAGAAGTGATAGTTTAATTTTGTTGTTAGCTTTCTTTTTCATAATTACTTTAATTATTTATTAATTATTCTTACATTTCAGTATTTTGTTATATAAATACTCGCAACGGCAAATAAACAAGATTTTTTTAATTATACGCAAAATGAAAAATAGTTTTATTTTTGGCGCGTAGAAAAAAAATTACTCATAAAACTTAAAATATCTAAAAATGAAACATTTTACTTCTCTCACTTTTCCGATAAATCGGAAAAAACTCTGCTTTCTGCTTTTCATCTTTATCTCTTTCAATCTTTTCTCTCAAACTAATACAGACAGCTATTGTGTAGTATTTTACAATGTTGAAAATCTATTTGATCCGGAAAAAGAGATTGGAAAAAATGACGAAGCATTTACACCTTCAGGGTTTTATCGTTGGACCTATAAACGTTTCTATAAAAAACTGAATGATATTGCCAAACTGTTTTTGGCTATCAATGGTTGGGAGCCACCCGACATGATTGGGCTGGCTGAGATTGAGAACGCCAATGTACTTAACAAGCTTTGTTATAATACCGGTCTAAAAGCATATCATTATAACTATGTTCATTACGATTCGCCCGATGTGCGTGGGATAGATGTTGCTTTGCTTTACAGAAAAGATAGAATAATTATATTGGAAAGCTATCCTATTGCCGTTGTTTTTCCGTTTGAACCAAATTCGAAAAACAGAGACATTTTATATTCCAAAGCGCTCGTTGCCGAAGACACACTGCATTTATTTGTAAACCACTGGACTTCGCGGTTTGGGGGACACGGTGCTACTATCCCCAAGCGAAACTATTACGCAAAAACGCTAAGAAATAAGGTGGATTCATTGTTGGCTATTAATATAAACGCAAATATTATTATTATGGGCGATTTTAACGATTATCCAACCGATGAAAGTATGGTAATCTATTTGCAAGCAAAAAATTATGAAAAAGATGCAGACACCGGATCCCTATTTAATCTCATGTTTCCTTTTTCAGGAAAAAACAGAGGCACTCACAAAACACAAGAATTTTGGGGGTGTTTAGACCAGTTTATTGTATCGAAATCTCTACTTAACTCTCAAAATAAATGGAGGATAGAAAACAGAGATTCAATTATTTTTGAAGCCCCGTTTTTGTTGGTTGCCGATGAAAAATATGGTGGTGTAAAAACATTTCGTACCTATCTAGGACCTAAATATTTAGGCGGATACTCTGACCATTTACCCATAAAGATTGTGCTAACAAAGACTGAATAAGATGGCTAAATATAAAATTTAAGATATTCGGTTAAGTTAAAAAAACTCTATTTTCGCACCCTAATTTTTGTATTGAAAAAACCTACACACAATGTCTCTTATTTTTACCCCCTGCAAAATAGGTCCTATTGATCTTCGCAACCGCACAATTCGTTCAGCGGCATTTGAAAACATGTGTAAAGACAACAATCCTACGGAAATGTTGTATGATTATCACACCGCTGTAGCACGAGGCGGTATTGGCATGACCACCATTGCTTATGCAGCAGTGAATAAAAGTGGTATTTCGTTTAACGGACAACTTTATATGCGCGAAGAAGTGGTGCTGGAGTTGAAAAAACTTACAGATGCCATTCACCAAGAGGGCGCAAAGGCTGCCATCCAATTAGGGCATTGCGGAAATATGACCCACTGGTACACTTGCGGACAAATACCTGTGGGCGCATCAAGTGGCTTCAATATCTACTCCCCAACCATCGTTCGTGCACTGAAAAAAGAGGAAATATTTGCCTTAGTTTGCGATTTCGGAAATGCTGTAAGACTTGCCAAAAAAGCGGGCTTCGATTGTGTGGAGATCCACGCCGGACACGGATACCTCATCAGTCAGTTCCTATCGCCCTACACTAATAAAAGGAAAGATGAGTTTGGCGGATCGATTGATAATCGCATGAAATTTATGAAAATGGTGATGGAGGAAGTGATAAAAGCCGCTGGAAATGAGATAGCTGTGGTAGTAAAAACTAACATGTACGACGGTTTTAAAGGCGGGCTAACACTGAAAGAGTGTTTAGTAGTTGCCAAAGAATTGGAGACAACCGGCGTACATGCTTTGGTGCTCACTGCCGGTTTTGTAAGCAAAGCCCCAATGGAAATATTGCGGGGCGCCATGCCGCTGAAAACATTAACTTACTACATGAACATGCTCCGCTTTTGGTGGCTGAAAATTGGAATACGATTGATAGGCAGATGGATGATACCGACAGTACCTTACGAAGAAGCCTACTTTTTTGAACCCGCAAAAATATTTCGAAAGGAACTGAAAATACCGCTCATTTACGTGGGCGGAATGATAGCCAAATCGAAAATGGAAGAGGTGTTAAATGAGGGATTTGTGGCATTTCAGTTAGCACGCCCGCTCATCCACGATACCGATTTTATTAATAAAATAAAAGAGGGAGTCGTAGAAAAAAGCGAATGCAAACACTCTAACTACTGCATCGGCAGAATGTATTCTATTGAAATGAAATGTTATCATTGTGTGGACAAATTGCCAAAGAAAATAAGAAAAGAAATCGAAAAAAATGTTTAAAGATCTATTCAGAAAGAAAGATATTAATGCCATCTTACACGAGGCAGAGACTACGAACGGAGGTTTGCGTAGAACACTAACAGCCACAGGTTTAGTTTCGCTTGGCATTGGCGCAATTATCGGTACCGGCATTTTTGTAATCACGGGACAAGCAGCAGCAGGGTATGCAGGACCCGCACTCACTATCTCTTTTGTTATCTCTGCGCTTGGCTGTATTTTTGCCGGTTTCTGCTATGCTGAATTTGCAGCAATGATCCCAATTTCCGGCAGTGTTTACTCATATAGTTATGCCACTATCGGCGAGTTCCTTGCTTGGTTCATAGGATGGGACTTGATTTTAGAGTACCTGTTCGCCTGTTCAACAGTTGCCATAGGCTGGTCGGGATATATGCAAAGCCTGCTGAATAGTTGGGGTATCTTCTTGCCACAAAACCTCACCCAATCTACTCTTGAGCATATCAACGGAGAGTGGCTGCTCACAGGCAGTCTCGTTAACTTTCCCGCTGTGTGTATTGTAGCCATTATTACTGCGCTGCTGTTGTGTGGCATTCGACAAGCGGCATGGATTAATAATGTGATTGTTGTAATTAAGGTCGTGGTTATTTTAATGTTTATCGGCTTTGGTCTGTCTTACATAGATACTTCAAACTGGGTTCCTTACATTCCGGAAAATACCGGAGAATTTGGACATTACGGATGGAGCGGAATCATGCGTGGTGCAGCTGTGGTGTTTTTTGCTTATCTGGGGTTTGATGCGCTTTCTACTGCTGCACAGGAAACGAAGAATCCACAACGCGACATGCCCAAAGGGATATTGATCTCTCTTGCCATTTGCACGTTGCTTTATGTGGCTGTTACAGCAGTACTTACAGGAATTGTAAACTACAAAGATTTGAATGTAGATGCCCCGATAGCATTAGCTATTGACCGTGCAGGAGCCGGCTTAGCCTGGATGAGTCCTCTCATTAAATTAGGAGCAATTGCCGGAATAAGCTCTGTTATCTTAGTGATGATGATGGGGCAATCGCGAATTTATTACGCCATTTCAAAAGATGGGCTTCTCCCAAGCCCTTTCTCTAAGGTTGGTGTTAAACGTGGTGTACCTCACAATGCTATTATTTTTTCAGGCATCGCCACCGGCGCTATTGCCGGCGTTTTTCCGCTTGGCGTGTTGAGCGAACTCGTCTCTATTGGTACTTTAATGGCGTTTACTATTGTGTGTATTTCCGTAATGGTATTACGCAAAACCCACCCCGAACTGAAACGTCCGTTTAAAGTGCCATTAGTATGGCTAATCCCCTCACTGGGAGCATTCTTCTGTATTTTACAGATGGCTTCACTACCATGGGCAACATGGCTCAGACTAATCCTTTGGATGGCTGCCGGAATTGTTATATATTTTATTTATGGAAAGTGGAATAGCTTGTTACGGAAACAGTCGTAACTGTTGTTAGTCCTATTTCACCGTTAGGTAAAAAAACAAGTGATAACCTCGAACAAGCGTAGCACAGTTCGAGGTTATGTTCTGATCCTGAAATAATATTTCAGAATCACTATTTAATCCAATTACAAATGTTAGAGATGCCACACGCTGCACACTTTGGCGCACGTGCCAAGCAAACATAGCGCCCATGCAAAATCAGCCAGTGGTGAGCACTGACTAACAGATGTTCCGGAAAATGTTGCACCAACTGCTTTTCAACCTCTAAAGGAGTGGTCGCATCTTGTACAATGCCCAATCGGTTTGCAACCCGAAATACATGAGTGTCAACAGCCATAGCTGGCTTATTAAAAACAACCGACAAGATTACATTGGCGGTTTTTCTGCCCACACCTGGCAATGTAGTTAAGTCTTCCAAATTATCAGGAACAGCCCCGTTAAAATCGTCAACCAATTTTTGAGCCAATCCTATCAAATGTTTAGTTTTATTATTAGGGTATGACACCGATTTTATTAGTTTGTAAACATCTCCGTAAGAAGCGTTTGATAGTTCAGAAGGGGTAGGATATTTGGCAAACAGAGCAGGAGTAACCATATTCACACGCTTGTCGGTACATTGTGCGGACAATACTACAGCCAATAATAATTCATATGGGTTTGAAAAATCCAGCTCCGAAGCTGCATTGGGATTATATTCAGAGAAATAATCAACTAATAACTTATATTTTTCTACTAAAGTCATTTTTCATAAGATATAGATTTTTACCAAATTAAAATAATGTGCAAAAATAGATTTTTTTAACAGAGACTAAAACTCCAACACATATTTTTAAAAATATAGAATTTCAATAAAATAACTATTTTTTCGTTTACTTCAAAAAGTAAATAATGGTAAAAAATCTTCCCAAAACCGCAATCGTTTTTCGAGGTGTAAAATATTCATATACACAA
>Ga0123353_10005199_pt1 | contig 17014 bp, 18 predicted proteins | sample TergutLab28metaG_3_FD_92763 | JGI IMG/M metagenome (GOLD analysis project Ga0123353, IMG submission 92763) | Labiotermes labralis P3 segment gut microbial communities from Petit-Saut dam, French Guiana - Lab288 P3 | ecosystem: Host-associated > Arthropoda: Insects > Digestive system > Gut ...
CATTAAGGGATTTTTCGAAGTGCAAAACCGTTTTTACAGTTAACCATCGAATGCTTGCATTCGATGATTAACTCGGTTTTGCGCGAGGAAAATTCCGGTTTTAGGGGATTTTCGAAGTGCAAAACCGTTTTTACAGTTAACCATCGAATGCTTGCATTCGATGATTAACTCGGTTTTGCGCGAGGAAAATTCCGGTTTTGAGAATTTTTCTTTAGAAAAATTTTAGGGAATTTTTCGCGGCAAAATATTTTCAAATTCCTTTTTTTTCGCAATGAGATATTCCAAGCAAACATTTTTGAATTTTTACTTTTTTATCCGTGAGATTGACTTGATAATCCAATGATAATAAACTAATAAAAATTGTGCAATTTGTAAGATTTACAACATAAAAAGAAAACAAACATTCGATTGCAGAGTCAATATGAAAAATTACAAAATCGCTGTTTGTAACACTACGGTAATATAAAACGTTCCGCATAAACGTGGTGTCTCAAACAGCAAATTTGTATGATTTGTAAATTGTAATCCTAGTGTAACAATACGGTGACAAAATGGAATGGATAGAAGTCCGTGTTACGTGCAAAAATATTTGTACGGAACTCATATATAGTATTTTATATGACTTCGGCATCAGCGGCGTTCAGTTAATTGACGATAACGAAACCGCTTTGTTTTTGTCCGAAAATCCTTTGCATTGGGATTATGTTGACGAAAACCTTATTAAGTCTTTGTCCGGCGCCTCTGCGGTTACAATAATTTTTTATCTCGCCAACAATCCGGACGGAATTTCAGTGTTTAAACAAATTAAAACCGCGCTCGCTTCCGAACAACTTTATGAAGAAATTTTTTCGGACATAAAAGACGACGAAACATGGCTTAACGAATGGAAAAAATATTATGTTCCGTTCAAATGCGGCAAAAAAGTTGTCGTAAAGCCTTATTGGGAAAATTATGAGCCGGTTCTTGGCGACATTGTTTTTACAATCGACCCCGGTTCAGTTTTCGGCACGGGCTTGCATGTTACAACGCAGCTTTGCGTCGAAGCCCTCGAAAAATTTATACGCCCCGGCGATTCGGTTTTTGATATCGGCTCGGGCAGCGGCATACTCATGCTCGTTTCAATATTGCTCGGGGCGGGATTTGCCGCCGGCTGCGACTTCGACCCGGCCGCAAATGATTCCGTTTGCACAAACGCGAAATTAAACGGCATCGACGCATCAATGTACCGCTTCTTTTACGGCAATCCTTTTGCAGACGAAAATTTGCTTTGCAATATTTCGCAAAAAAAATTTGACAAAGTTGTTTGCAATATTGCTTCGGACGCGGTGCTCACGGCTTTTAAGCATGTAAAAAAAATTATGGGCGAAAACTGCATTTTTATAGCTTCGGGCATAATCGACGAACGTCTCGGCGAAATTTTATCCGCGGCGCACGAACACGGATTTAAAGCAATAGAAAAATTCGGCCGCGACGGCTGGCACATGGTTGCATTTATTAATAATAATTAATTTAAACTCGAAAGCGCGGATTTTTTTCGATGCCTAAATTTTTTGTTCATCCCGATCAAATTAACAACGGGCAAATTATTTTAAGCGGCGACTCGGCTCATCATTTGGTGAATGTGCAGCGGGTACGCTTAAACGAAAAATTACTGGTTGGCGACGGCGTTGTGTTCGACTACCGCTGCTTTGTTGCTGAAATATTTTTAAAGCCTCCTTCCGTTTTGCTAAAAATAATTTGCCGCGAAAAAAATAAAACAGAGCCGCAAGCAAAAGTTACGCTTTACCAGTCTTTATTAAAAGGAAGCAGCATGGACACGGCGGTGCAAAAATGCGCAGAGGGCGGCGTCCACGCTATTGTTCCCGTGGTTTCAGCCCGTGTTGAAGCGCCGCCTCCGGACAAAAATAAACTGGCGAGGCTAAACCGAATATCAGAGTCTGCCGCCGGCCAAAGCATGAGGGGCATCGTCCCCCGTATACATCCCGCCGTCACATTTTATGAGGCAATAAATAACAGTCACGAAATTTTTTTGGCCGCTTACGAAAACGCCGAAGATCCTACTGTATCAGGCAAACTCAACGCTGTACGCAATATCAAAGACATTGGCCTGATGGTCGGGCCCGAAGGCGGATTTTCTGACGACGAGGCAAAAATAATTAAAGATTTTGCCGTAACACTCGGGCCGCGGGTGCTTCGCGCCGAAACCGCCGGGCTTTACGCGCTTGCTCAAATTTTTTGCATGCTCGGAGAGTAAAATAAGCAACGCTTGTTAAAAATTAAATTTATACCGGAGGTTTGAAAATGCGACGCACGCCACAGTACGAAATAATAATCAAATTTGCTCAAAAATTATTTACAGTCAATGAAATTTACGACCGCGAAGAAATCGTTTCAAGAATTTGCAATGCAACGCAAATTTCAAAAAAAAGTTTTTTGCCTACTGATTATTGTTACAACCTGACAAACAAAGGCCGGGACGAAAAAAAGTACAGATCAATGTTTGAGCAGATAAAACGCGGACGCGGCGCGAAGTTTAAATATTTGGGCTTGGATTGCGATTATAAAGGCATGGTTCAACATTTTGCCAAAAAGCCGAAATAATTTTTCTTCTTTATGTAAAAAAGTATTTTTTTGTTTAGTAATAAGTAAATTTTTTTGCGTTAAAAACTTTGAAATCATTTAACAAACAATTTACATAAATAAACGGAGTGATTTTTTTGGACAAACCAATCAAAATTTTTATTGTCGACCATTCCGATGTGCTGCGCAAGATGCTGGCAAACATCCTTTCGTCGGATCCGGAAATAGAATTTGTCGGCGAAAGCCCGAGCGTAAAAACCGCTCTGCTTACCCTTGACGAATACTCTCCCGACATGATCATGATCACGGTCGGGCCGAGCGACGATTTGGCGGTAGGCGACGTATACAAGCAGTTTAAGGCGATCATGCCCGGCATCCACATCATCCTTTGCATCGCAATAAAGGACGTGGGCAGCATGACTCCGCAGGTTCACGCCGTAGGAGCAGATTTCGTCACGATCCCGTTCAACAAAAACATAGTGCTTAAAGCGATAAAGGATCATATAAACCGAGCATGATTTATTTCGACAACGCCGCCGCCACGCCGGTTTCCGCCTGCGCGGCAGCCGCCGCCGCCGACACTTTCGGCAATCTTTTCGGCAATTCGTTTTCGCCTCACGCCGCAGGCTTTGCCGCGGAACTCGCCGTCAAAAATTCAAAATGTTTTTTAGCGCAAGAATTAAGCTGCAAGCCCGACGAGCTGTTTTTTTTGTCGTCCGGCTCCGAAGCGAACCGTTTTGCCTTATGCCACGCGGCCCGCAGCCTGCGGAAAAAAAACGGCGGCTCGCACATAGCCTGCGCTTTGGGCGAGCATCAATCCGTCGAAGACGCCTTGACAATTTTGCGCGGCGAAGGCTTTTGCGTCACCTATTCCCCGCCCGACCTTGTCAGTGAATATGTAAACGAAAACACCGTTCTTGCCGCCGTTTCAGAAGTGAGCAACGAAACCGGCCACATATGCGACATTAAAAAATTTTGCGTTTCCGTAAAAAAAATAAACCCCCGCACCGCCGTTTTTGCAGACGGCGTGCAGGGGTTTTGTAAATTGCGCGCGCCCGAGTCTTTCGCCGACCTGTATACATTCAGCGGTCACAAGGTTCATGCGCTAAAGGGAATAGGCGGCGTCGCGGCTCGTAACGGCCTGTCCGCGCAGCTTGCGGCAAATGTTTTTTCCTCTTCCGAAAACACGACAGGCATTCTTTCGCTTGCGGCCGCCGCAAAGTTTTTGTCGCCTCTGCGCGAAAAACATTTTGCGCACGTAAAAAAAATAAACGAAAAAATTTCTTCATTGGAAAAAATATTGCCGCGCACGCAAATAAACGCGCTGCCCGGCGAAACCTCGCCGTATGTTTTGAGTATGAGCTTTTTTGGCATAAAAGGCGAAACGCTCGTCAACTCTATGTCCGCGCGCGGCATCTGCGCTTCTATGGGCGCCGCCTGCCGCGTAAAAAAAAGCGGCGTCACGCCGCTTGAGCGGCTGGGCTTTAACGAAGACGTATCCGGCAGCGCAGTCAGATTCAGTTTTTCATACATTAACACTTTGGATGAGGCGGACGAGGCCGTAAAAATTATTATAGGCTGTGTAAATGATTTGAGGGGATTGGAATAAAAAAAGTTATTTTAATTAAATACGGCGAAATTTCGCTGCGCAAGGGCAACCGCAAGCTCTACGAACAGAGGCTCATCGAAATTGTCCGCTCCCGGCTGGCCGCCCGCGGTTTTTTTTACCACGTAAAACGTGAGCAGGGGCGTTTTATAATCGAAAACCCGGCCGGCGACACAGACGGCCGCATTGCAAACGACCTGACAGCGGTTTTCGGTATTATAGAAGTTTGTCCGTGCTTAAAACTCGCCGACCGCACGCTGCCCGTCATATTTGACGCCGCCTGTGAAATATTCGCAAAATCCTGCCAACATAAAAATATTTCGAGTTTTAAAATAGAAACAAAACGCGGCGATAAAAACTTTCCGATAAATTCTCAAAGCGTTTCCGCCGCCGTAGGTAGCCACATTCTTGAAAAATTCCCCTTTTTTACCGTAGACGTAAAAAATCCCGCCGTGACAGTCCATATCGAAATAAGAAACCATGCGTATGTCTATTCCGAAGGATTTAAAGGCGTAGGCGGGTTGCCCTACGGAACAAGCGGCAAGGGTGTGCTGCTTCTTTCCGGCGGGATCGACAGCCCGGTCGCGGGTTTTTTGATGGCGAGGCGCGGCTTGGATGTTGTCGCCGTTCATTTTCATTCGCCGCCGCACACGTCCGAACGCGCAAAAGAAAAAACGGCGGACATTGCCCGCCGCCTTGCCTTTTACACTGGAAGCGTCAAGCTTTACGCCGTCCGTTTTTCCGATGTGCAATTATATTTGTATAAAAACGTGCCAACCGACAAATTGACCATCCATTTGAAACGCGCCATGCTTCGCATTTCCGAAATAATCGCTTTGCGCGAGCATGCGCAGTGCCTTATCACGGGCGACAGCGTCGGACAGGTCGCAAGCCAAACCGCCCAAGGCATTTTGGAATCAGAATCCGCCGCGGCGCTGCCCGTGCTGCGCCCCCTGTGCGGGATGGACAAACAGGAGATAACAAATATCGCCAAAGACATAGGCACTTTTCCCATTTCAATTTTGCCGTTCGACGACTGCTGCACTTTATTTGTCGCAAAAAACCCCGAAAGCCGTCCCAAGGCTTCCGTTATCGAGGCGATCGAAAGCCGTTTGCCGGAGCTGTCCGACCTGTGCGAAAACGCCGCAGACACCGCCGAAATAAATGAGTATTTGTTTCCGTGAAAAAATATTCGTGCAGGTTTATGGCAACTTGCGTTCCGGGCCTCGAAGCCGTTCTTCTCGACGAAATATATTCCGTTTGCGCGAACATAAACAATGCGGAAATTTTTAAAGGCAAGGTCATATTCGACTGCGCGGGCAACGGGCTTCAAAACAAAACGATTTACTGCGCGGACAATTTGTACAAGCTGCACGGAATGTTTGAAATAGGCGCGCAAAAAAAGGATTTGCCCGCGCTCGCCAAACAGGCGGCTTCCTTTGATTTTAGCCCCAATGAAAAACAAGCGCTTATGCCCGGAGTTTCGTCTTTCTTCCCTGCACAGGAACTCCGTAGGAGTTCCTTCCTTGCACAGGAACTCCGTAGGAGTTCCTGCATTCAACACGATGCTTCTTTTTTGCTTGTAGTCAGCGCGGTTCGCAGTGGGAAGCATAATTATTCGAGGCATGACATCGCGGACGAAGTGAGCCGCAGTTTAATATCTACAGGCAGGTATGCGGCGGGTGACTCATCCCGTCACGACCTCGCCCTCCGCGTCGAAGCGTCCGGCAACATTTGCAAAGTCTATTCGCAACTGACCTCCGCTTCTGTGAGGTTTAGGGGCACGGAGCTGACAACGGCTCCCGGCGGCATCAGGCCGACTGTCGCGCACGCGCTTGTGCGCATAAGCGGCCCGGACAAATGCGATGTTTTTTACGATCCGTTTTGCGGCGCGGGCACAATTGCACATGAACGCGCCTTTTACGGACACAAAAAAATTTACGCAAGCGACATAGACGCCGACATGGTTGAAACAGCGAAAAAAAATTTGAACGGCCGCGCCGTTGTTTTCGCCGCCGACGCCGTAAAAACGAAAATGAAAGACGGCTCCGTCGATAAAATCGTTTCCAATATTCCGTGGGGCAAGCAGATTGCCGTCGATAATATTGAAAATCTTTACAAAAATTTTTTCGCCGAAGTAAAAAGGATTTTAAAACCCGGCGGTTCCGCCGTGATATTGACCGACAAAATAAATTTAGCCCAAGTCTACTTGAGCCAAATCGGTTTGGAATGCACGCGGCTGCACAGCCTTAGCCTGCACGGGCTGCATCCCGGCGTATACATGATACGCAACAATTAATTGTTATTTTTATCAAAAATGAATTTTACCCGCAGGTATTTGGTTTGACGGCATTTCGATACCCGCCGTAAAACAAAATTTATGGCACCGTTTTAAATGTACACAACCCAATAGACGCCGAAAGGGTCTGTCACGCCTGCGGTATACGGATTCCATCCTTCATCGCTCGGGGCCTGTGTCCCTCCGCTTAAAACAGAAACCGCTTTTTCTACCGCTTCCTTGCTGTCCATTTGCATGCCCAGCTCAATGAACTTGACTTCATGGGGCACGCCGTAGTCGCCTTCGGCGCTTACGGAAAACAACGTTTCATTGCCGCGCACCAAGTCCGCATGGAAATAACCCCTTTGGGGCACATAATCGTCCCCGATATCAAAACCCCACTGCCGCAAACCCTCCGGGTCTTCATATGACAGGTTATAACCCAACGAAAGCCCGAACGCTTCCTTATACATTTCAACAGCCAAAAAACTTTCTTCGGTGCCTTTTAAATAAATGGTTGCTGAAAATTTCATTTGCATTATCCTCGCTGTTTTTATTTTTTGTTGCGCTTATTGCCGTGTCTATGCTGTGCCGTTAATAAAAAATATCCGCCGGTTGTTTTTATTTTTGTGCCGTTCAATTTTCAATACAGCTATTTTTCTTTTACCATCTGCACATAATCAAGCTCTTCGTATCCGAGCTTTTTATACAGCTCTATGGCCCGCGTGTTTTCTTTTGCGACTTCGAGGCGGAACCGCTTGGCAGTATGATATTCCTGCTCGACGAAGTTGATAAATTTGCTGCCCAAGCCTTTGCCGCGGCAGCTTTCGTTCAAATAAAGGTCTTCGAGCAGTACAGTTAAACCGCCCGCCTCGGTTGCGTGCGTAAAAGAAATGAAAGCGAAGCCGACGGGCCCGGTTCCGTCCTCTATTATCAATGCGCGTATAAACGGCGATCTATTTACCGCAGCGTCAAAGTTTGCCTCTACGGTTTTTACATCCAAATTATGCGATACAGCGTCCGAAGAATAAAACGCCTCCGCCATTTCCATAAAAATTTTTTTGTCCTCTTTTAAAATGTCCCTTATCGTAAGAATCCCTCCGTCGCAAAATGGAATCATTATTTGGTGTGTCTCGCCATGCGTACGAGTCTACAGCAATAAACGTTACTAAAAAGAAGAACTGCGTCCTGCCTTTTACCGGCTTGTCATTGCATTTTTGTGCTCATATTTTCCAAAACATATTTTTTTCTTGCTTTTATTAATTCCTTGATTACCGCAACAGGATAATCCTGCGCAAGAAGCGGCTCGCCGACAATCGCGTTTGGGCGTTTTAGCGTCATGCTTTGCAAATTTCCGCCCGTAGCCAAAAAATGCACGCGGACAGAATTTACGCATACATTTTTGTATGTCTTGCCCAAGACATTAAAATCCGCGCCGAGCCCCTTCGCGCAGTTTAAATGCGGGCGGCACTGTATGCATTTGCCGTTCATATTTTCTATAAACAGTTCGGCTACACTTTTTGGCTGACCTTTTAAAAATAAGTCATACTCGTTCCAATTGGCCGTATCGATATTGAGCTCAATGCGGTTTTTAGCGTCGCGGAAATAAATCTTGCCGATTTTTATGCCCTTATGTTTCAAATCGTAGCCGTTGGTCGAAGTCCACAGCAAACTTACCTTTTCGTCTTTAAAGAAGCCGATAAGTTCTTTAGCTCCGCTCAAAAGCGGTTCGTCCAGCTGCTTTTCAATTAATTCTTCAATTTTGGGTTTGATCGGCTTAGGTTTTTTTTCATCCGGCATATTTTTCTCCCATTTGAATATTCTTTTCAACCGGTTGCGGCGGAACGGGTTCCCCGCAGAGCCCCCGCCCTACTTCAACGGCCCGCCGGACGCCCGTTCTATCGCCTCCGCAACGCAGTTGCTGTACAGCGTCATGGATGTTTGGCCGCCCATATGCACCTTGTCCTTCGCTAAAATGTCCGCCTGTGTTGAAATCAAAGCGTTCCAGTCCGCAATGGTAACGAAGTCGTACTGGTCGGGCAGGTCGCGCATCCAAGCGGCGGTGTTGTTGATTATTTTCGCGTTGTCGTTTGCGCGGCCGTCGAACGGCGTGACAAATATCAGTTTGTGACCGGGATTTAACGCGTCAATTATTTCCGTAAACAGTTTCGCATAATTGTTCGTTCCGTTAGTGCCGAGGGCAATGACCACGTATTCGCGCAGCTCGCCCCTGTTTTGAAGATCCGTCATTATTCCCTTGCCCGCGCTTACCGGCCGCGATACCAATGCGTCCACATAACAGTCGGGAATATTTTTTTGCATGGTTGACTGCGCTCCGAGCGGCACCGAGTCGCCTATCACCGTCACGCCTCCGCTTATGTCCACGGTTACCGCCGGCGCCCGCGTAGGCGTCGGCTGCGTCGGCGCTTGTGTCGGCTGTGTCGGCGCTTGTGTCGACTGTGTCGGCGCTTGTGTCGGCGTGACCTGTGTTTCCGGCGCGGGCGTTGGAAACGGAACCGGTGTAGGCGTCGCAGCGGCGGCCGGTACATCCTTCGGCAGCAAATTTTTTTGCAGCGGCTCGTCCTCGGCGGCATACGCCACGGGCAGAGTTTTTATCGCGCTTACCCGCCGCTCCAGCGTGAACACGCCTTCCGCGTCCCTCAATATATAGTTGACCGCAAAATCGTTTTCGATGCTCGTAATTTCCGGCGAATTATAAATAACAGCCCCGCCAAGCACCGCCGCTGCCGCAACAGCCGCAACCACGGCCGTTGTTGCTGCGCGGCGGTTTTTTAACGCGCCGCTCTGCCCCTCCGGAATAAAAACACGTTCCGCGCCGTAAAACATCATCCCTGAAAAAATAAACGTAAAGACCAGAGTCACGGCGGAAGCCGTCGTGTTGTTAAAAATAATTGCCGTAAACACTACATAAAACGGCCAGTGGTACAGATATGCGTTGTACGACATGTCCGCCACCGCTTTTAAAAGCTTCGGCTCGTCTTTTTCCGGCGGCGTCATGCAGTGGAGCCCGTGCGTGCCGTAAATTAGCGCGACGGTTAATAGCGACGTAAATAAAAATCCGTAGTGGAAAATAAATTCGTCGGCAAATTTATGCTGCGACGCGTCGTATAAAATTACTCCCGCCGCCGTAAGCAGAAGCACGATCAAACCGGCGGTAATCCATTTGACTCGGGTCGGATGCAGCTCCCGGGTCTTGTGCTGCTTGTCGCGCACGCCCCAAATGACGGCCGCAAACGAACCGATAAAAAACGGCATGAACCGCGTGAATGTATTGAAGTAGATAAGGTCGAGGCTTTCCTGCGCGTTGTGCAGGCGCTGCATGTACAGATACGAACAGACTGCGAACACGCCCGACAGAACCAACATGCAGACTTTAAAACATGCGAAGCGCTTTTTTTCGTCCGCGTCAAAAATAAATCCCGAAACTGCCGCGACCAGGGCGCATAAAAGCCCCCAGGACAAATAAAACTGCATTTCAATCGCAAGCGACCATGTATGGATGTAAACCGAAGGCAGCAGCCTCGCCTCGTAGCTTCCGCCGCTTAAAATTTCGACCCAGTTGGTTACGGAGCCGAGCGCCGCCGCCGCCTGCTTTGCGATCCCGACCGAAAGGTCCGGCGAAATGAGAAGCATGAACGGCAAGGTAAAAACCACAGAAAAAAACAGAGGTATCATGATTCGCTTTACTCTTCGCTTATAAAAACCGATCAGCGAAAATGTTCCGTGCTTCCGAAATTCTTCAACGATGAGCGCGGTAATTAAAAACCCCGAAAACGTAAAGAAAATATCCACGCCCAAAAACCCGCCGGGAAACGTATCGTAAAACAGATGATAGCCCAAGACCAAAAACAGGCCGTATGCGCGTACCGCGTCGAACCATTTAATCTTGCTCATAATGCGACGACTGCACCCCCTTGTCCCAAATGCCCATTACCGTTTCCTCGTCCGAAGTGATAATCCCGTCGCCGTCGAACAGTCCGCGTTCAAAATTGCCCGTATATGTCCACCCGTCCGGGCTGTAATAAACGCCCCGGCCTTCGAACAAGCCGTCGGCGAAACCGCCGGCATAAACAGTCCTGCCCGACGCATCACAGTAGACGCCCTCACCGCTTGCGTACCCGCGCAAAAAACTGCCGGTATAAACCGAACCGTCCGCAAAAGTAAATGTCCCCGTCCCGTTTTGGCCGTGCTCGTTAAAGCCGCCCTCGTATGCCCACTCGCTCCCCGCCAATGCGTCTGCCGTATCGCCGCGTGTATATAAAACCGTATCGCCGCCCGAGTTAAAAAAAGTGCCGCCGCCTATGCGGCCTTCCTGAAAAAAACCGTGGAACGTCCAATTGTCGTTCGGGCTTATCATCGTGCCCTCGCCGTTGAAGCGGCCGACGGAAAAGTTTCCGTTAAACTTTTCGCCCTCTTGAAACGTCATGGTGCCAAAACCGGTGAAGCGGCCGTTAATCAAATCGCCCGTGAACGTAAACAAATCGTAGTCTCTGTCGCGCACGCGGGTGACGCTGCCGCCGTCAAAAAATCCGAGCGCGTAACATGCCAAAAGAAGCACCGCCGCCACCGCGGCAACCGTAAAAAATTTGTTCACTCCGTTACCTCCCTTCGGTGCTTGACAATAAAAAAAATTACATCGTAATGCGAATTAATTTTATCGCAGTAACGATGTAATTACAAATGTATAGTATTCGATGATTAACTCGTTTATGCGCGAGTAAAATCCCGGCAGTAAGGGATTTTGCGAAGTGCAGAAACGGCGATTTACAGTTAAACATCGAATATACTATACGCTTGCCGGTTCTATTGTTAAAGCAGTTGCATGAGCCTCGTCATTTCGCCCAGCGTTTTTTGGTCCGGATCGACAAACATCAGCGGCGAATGGCAGCGGTTTTTAAATTCTTTGCCGAATATTTTCCGCGTGAAGCCCGGCTGGTCGCCGCAGCCGCACGCTTTGCCGCCCGATTCGAAATGGCCGCACACGCTCGCGTGCCGCCACGCGGTTTCTTTTAAAGTGTCGTCAACCGCGCCGCTTTCGTCAAACTCGCATGAGTTGAACCAGCAGGTCCAAGGTCCCGGCATATTTTCCGCGTCGTCTATCATTAGGTACGCGATGTTCTTCCCCGCTTTGTTTACTCCGCATCCGCTGCCGTCGCTCGGCCAGTCGTAATCGTATCCGTTTTCGTCTAAAAATTTTACGAAAGCGATTGCGTTTTGCTTCGAGCCGCCGCTCAAAACGCCGTTGATTTTTTTGCTGATCGAATCCGTCACTGCCGCACCCCCGCTTTTATTTTTTGAAACTTTATTGCAACACTATAACATTTTTTTAGAACAGATGTTGCCGTGTTAAAATTAATTTGTTATATTCGCGTCGAAACAAAATTATGTTCGATTGCATCTGCGTTTGCACGGCGGTATTTTTCCGCCTGCACCGCAAAAAAAACAGGAGGAACTAAAAATGACGAAGTACGAAAAAGGAATGGCCATCCTCGAAGAAAAATTCGGCGGCGGCAAAGACAATGTGATTTCGCTTGCGACAATCGCTTTAGACCCCGCGGCGGACGGCTCGCCGTGCCCGATTGTGCGCGACGTGGACGCGCATTACGAAGACGGAGTGTTTTATTCCGTGACATGGGGCGAGTCCTCGAAGATGAAACAGATCGCAAAAAACAAAGAAGTCGCGCTCGCTGTCTGTTTCGAATGGTTCAACGGATCCGGCACGGCCGAAAACCTCGGCTGGGTGCTTGAACCTAAAAACGCGGAGCTTAGGGCGAAGCTTCGCAAAACATTCGAAAAGTGGTACGAATTTGCAAACAACGAGAACGATAAAAACTGCTGCATCCTCGCGGTAAAAATGACAGCCGGCGTTATAAACATCAACCACCACGAGACTCTGTACATCATGGATTTCGTGAACAAGACCGCGGTCGTCCACGGCAAGGACGCATGAAATCCCTGCTTAAAGTAATGAAAAAGAAAAACAGCGGAATCCCGGAAGACACGCTTTCCGTTTTTGAAGGCATAATAAAAAAATATGAAGCGCTCGGCGGGCCGAGCCTCGGCCCGGAATGTGACGCAGAGTTTACCGCGGCAATGAGGAAGCTGTTAAGCAAAGAGCAGCGCTACCTCATTTACGGACAGTACGGCGCGTGCATGGGGACGGGCTACGACAAGGGGCGCGCCGCGTTCGCGCAGGCGCACGCGGAAATGCCGTTCGCAGAAAGGTTCAAACTTTTTACCGAAACCCAAGGCAAAAATGCGGCGCTTAACAGCGACGGAACCATCACGGTCATATTCGGCTGTTCGCATGGCTATTACAAAAGTGTGCGCGACGGTAAAACAAAGACGCTTCCCGAAAACATCGAGTCTTATTTTGAAGGCTGCGCCGGCGGCCGCCTGCACGAATACGAAAAGACGCTCGGCGTGAAACTAAAAATAAAATCGGTGGACATTTCGGCGCTTTACGATAATATGCTTGCCCCGGTCACGTTCGTCTTCGAGCCTGCATAAACGCAAAACGCCGTTCGAAACGGCTCCGTTTGCTTGTATAGACAGCAAAAAACGCTTTTTTCAATAATGACAACTAAATAAGCCCGGCGGTACATTTTTCGTACCAGCCGGGCTTTTAAATATTTATTGACGTTTTTTTTTACAGGCCGTAAATTTAAATCGGCAAACAAAAATTTGCCGCAAAATTTTTTATTAAGCGAGGCGCCATGAAACCAAACATCGTTTTTATTTTGTCCGACGACCAGGGCGCGTGGGCGATGCACTGCGCCGGGAACCCGGACATAGTTACCCCTAACATTGACGCGCTTGCCGAAAACGGCGTCCGCTTCACTAATTTTTTCTGCGCGTCGCCCGTTTGCTCGCCCGCGAGGGCGTCCATCGTCACGGGCAAAATACCGTCGTGCCACGGGATATTGGACTGGCTTGCCGGCGGCAACATAAACTCCATGGACTACCCGCACATGCAGGAAAGCTACCTTAGCCGGTACGGCAAACGAAAAGAGGACGGCGGCGACGGGGCGATAGATTTTTTGGCGGGGCAAACAACCTATGTCGAGCTGCTAAATAAAAACGGCTATAACTGCGCCCACAGCGGCAAATGGCACCTCGGCGACAACGTAAACGCGAAGCCCGGCTTTAACAGCGGATATTTTACAATCGGTTCGGGCGGCTGCGGATATTTTTCCGCGGACGTGCACGAGGGCGGCAAATCGGAAATCCACGGCGGATATATAACGGACTTGATTACGGACAAAGCTCTGGAATACATGCGCGGCATGTACCGCGACCCCGAAGGGCGTCCGTTTTATGCAAGCGTGCATTTCACCGCGCCGCATTCGCCGTGGGACGCAAACAACCACAAGCCGGAGCATCTTGAAATTTATTCCGGTTCAAGCTTTCCGTTTACGCCTCTAAAAAAAATACATCCCCGGCAGATTATAAGCGCGCCCATCGGCGACGACGACGCCAGGCGCCGCGAACATCTGACAGGCTATTACGCATCCATAACGGCGATGGACGAATGTGTGGGACGCATCGTTTCAGACCTGAAAGAAAACGGGAAGTATGACGATACGATAATTATTTTTACTTCCGACAACGGCATGAATTTGGGACAGCACGGCATATGGGGCAAGGGCAACGGGACATATCCGCAAAACATGTACGACTCTTCGGTAAAGGTTCCGTTTATTGCAAGCTGTCCTAAACTTTTTTGCAATGGGAGAAGCGCCGAAGGTACTTCTTCAAGCGGGCGGCTGTTTGACGGGCTCGCGTGCCAGTACGACATTTTTCATACATTGCTTGAACTTGCGGGCGCGGCTTATGTGCGCGAAGCAAAACAGCCCGGCCGAAGTCTTGCGCCGATACTTACCGGAAATGTAACTGAAGCGCCTGCGGAGCTTCCGTACGGAGAAGCAAGCGGCGGGGCCGTTTGCATTTATGACGAATACGGGCAGGTAAGGATGATTCGCACAAATAAATATAAATACATCCATTATTACATGCATGAAAATTCCGCAGAGGTTTCTTTGCCGGATAAAACAAATTGCGAACTTTTCGACCTTGCCGCCGACCCGGAAGAAGAAACGAACGTAATAAATTTTGCGGCATACGCGGGCGCGGCGGAAGAGCTTCGCGGCCGCATGGCCGCATTTTTCGACGAGTACGGAACCGACAGATTTGACGGCAAAAAATGTTTCGTAAGCGGCAGGGGGCAAATGGATTACGCAGATAAAGCGGGCGCGTTTAATCCGGAATATACATATTATTATCCTGAAAAAAACATGCGTTGATTGTTTTCGCGCTTCTAAATTATGCCGTGTACATAAAAAAACCGGGGCCGCTGTAAAAACAGCGGCCCCGGTTTTTTTGCTTCCCGGCAACTTTATTAAAAATTTTTTACCAAATGCGCGGCCTGCGGGTTGTCCGGGCCGAAATGTTTAAGCATTACTATTTCTTCGAAATTGCTGTTGTTTTTTATTGTTACTCCCTGCACCGCCGCGTTTTCCGTTACGAACATCTCGTCTGATGTGAGCTGCCCGAAGCGGATCATGGCGGGGGTTTCTATTTCCATATTGTTTATCGCGCCGTGCCCCTGCATCATTATCAGCCCGTAAGCCGCGGCGTCCGTTACAGTCACGGTGCGGCCGGGCAGTACCGTCAGCTCCTTCGCGCAAAAATGCGGGCTGCCGTACACGACCCATTTTTCGATGTAGCCGTTTTCTTTCATGGTCTGTTCATCCGCGGCCGGCACGGGCACAAGATGGCGGTTCTTTTTAAAATCCGGGTCAACGTTCAAATCCCAGTCCAAAATTTCCGTCAGATAATCGTAGTCAAAATATTTTTCTTTCGGTATGTCTTTGACGAGCGTGTCGCGCTTGTTGCAGCGTCCCTCCACCTGCGACTGAAAAAAAATCGAGACGTCGCTTGCCCTTTGCGGCTCGTACGTGAGCACGGAGCCCGGCGCATGGAGTATGCCCGGCGGCACGTCCCAGCCGGTTCCTATTTCGAGGCGGTATGCGCGTGACAGGTCGAGGATGTTGTTGTCCCCTTTTTTGTCCCAATTTATAAGGCAGTCGATCACCTGCTGCTTCGTTACCTCCGGGTTTAAACCGAAGTATGTGTGCGGGAAATTGTTGTAAACATTGTTCTGCTGCGGCGGGAAATAATAACCCTCCGGCTTGCCGAGCATCCCGACGTTTGCCGCGTGGCGGTCCATGAGGTGAACGTGGTGGGCTATGGGCCCCATGTTGTCGAAGAATTTTGAAAACATCATCCAGCGGCCGTAACGGTTCATTTGCCCCTCGCCGATTATTTCGTTTCCCATTTCGCTCACGATATTGCGGAAAAGCATCCGCTCCGTTCCCGCCGCCACAAAGCTCAGCCCTTCGTTTTCGATCGTGTATTCGGCGTTGTCCGCGGGGGTTGCCGAAGCGAACCACCTTTCGTCTATGCCGCCCTTTTCCGCGCCGTAAGCGTAATAGTCACGCGGGTCAAGCTTGAGCCTGCGCCCCGGCTGCATAAAATTGCGCGCCACCCAGCACGGAACAAAGCGCAAAATCCCGCCGGTCCTGTTCAGTTCGCCGCGAATCGTTTCCTTTAACCTTTCGGCCATGATAAAGCCTCCCATGCGGCTTAATAATTTACCGCTTTCAATTCGAAATAACTTTGCGGGTGCTTGCAAACCGGGCACATTTTCGGAGCGGCTTCAGCGTCCGCTATGTGGCCGCAGTTGCGGCAGATCCAAACGGACTTGGTTTTTTTTGCGAACACCGAACCGTCTTCGATGTTTGAAAGCAGTTTAAGGTAGCGTTCTTCGTGCTCCTTTTCGATCGCGCCCACCGCGTCGAACAGGAACGCTATATCTTTAAAGCCTTCCTCGCGGGCTTCGGCCGCCATGCGCTTGTACATTTCGGTCCATTCGCCGTTTTCGCCCGCGGCCGCCGCCTTTAGGTTGTCTGCGGTGGCGGGAACCTCGCCGCCGCACAGCAGCTTGAACCACATTTTCGCGTGCTCGCGTTCGTTGCCCGCGGTTTCTTCAAATATGGCCGCCACTTGCTCGTAGCCGTCTTTACGCGCCTTGGAAGCGAAGTAGGTGTACTTGTTGCGGGCCCGGCTTTCGCCCGCGAACGCTTCCGCAAGATTCTTTTCGGTTTTGGTGCCTTTAATGTCCGCCATCGCAATTGCTCCTTTTCGTTTTTCGCGCCGCGCATAAACGGTGTTTAAGCGCCCGCTTTTTTTTGAATTGATTTTTTTACATATATTACGCTGCGCGCAGCCGGCGCAATCATCTTTTCCCTGAAGCCTCCGCTTCACAATAAAAACCGCGGCGGCAGCGGCGGCAGCAAACACCGCGCTTAGCACAACATAATCTATGGACGTCATAAAAACAGGCAGCCTATGCGGTAAACCGCAAACGCCGCAAGCCACGCGAACACGGTTTGGTAAAGCACGATAAAAAAAGTCCCCTTAAGACTGCCGAGCTCGCGTTTTGCCGTCGCCACCGCCGCCACGCACGG
>Ga0123353_10005200_pt1 | contig 17011 bp, 13 predicted proteins | sample TergutLab28metaG_3_FD_92763 | JGI IMG/M metagenome (GOLD analysis project Ga0123353, IMG submission 92763) | Labiotermes labralis P3 segment gut microbial communities from Petit-Saut dam, French Guiana - Lab288 P3 | ecosystem: Host-associated > Arthropoda: Insects > Digestive system > Gut ...
GTCGCCACCCCAACCACCGGTTAGATTGTCGGCTGGATTGGTATTCTGGGCAACGGTCTCTGCAAGAGCGAGACCAAAGTAGCGAGTAATAAGGCGCCCTCCGGTCGCCTGCCGTTCCTGCGGAACGCCAACCCCACTGCCACCTCCCACTCTCCCCTGCTACTCACACATTTTCTCATAAAAAACTCCAAATTAGGCTTGACACACACATTTCGCTCATGCTAATATAAGAATTAGTTAATAAGGCTCGGTGGGAGTTGGGTTAACTGGGAGACATTCAATATTTGTCGCTCATTTTTGGCTGTTTGCGCTAGTCCGCGGACGGCAGCGAAAGCGTAACCATAATTCCCTCTTCTGTCAAGGGTGGTTTTTGCGGGCTTGCACAATCTTTACAGATTGAGCAAGATTTTACCACCTCTTGAAAACAGAGGTGAAATATGGTCTAAAGTACCCCAATTTTACCCCAAAATCACCACTTTTAATCACCACTTTTCTATCAAAATATGTGAAAAAAGACGAGCTTATCTAACTTGCTCGTCTTTCCCTTTTGGGCTTTGCGTTTTGCGGCTTCATTCTTCAGTAGCGTCCGATTCTTTGATAGCTTCCATGCGCTGGGTGTCGCCGATCAACTCTTCAGCCGGCTCGTTGCCTGCCGTGTCTTTGGCTGGTCTTCGGTAGTCTCCATATTTCTTTCTATGGCGTTCCAGCGCTACGGTCAAATCAGCATGTTTTGCCAATTCACAACCTCTTCTGCGCATAACTTGGATTGTCAGCGTAATCTCTGTCTCTGTTAGGACACTTACTTTCTCCCGCCAGCCATTTCGTCGAGTTACGCCGACTAATTCACCGTCGTCGTCTCTCACGTCCATCAGCATCAAGACATAAGAACCGGTAATCAAGTTATCTCTTGCCTCTTCTCTGGTCAGCGTCTTGCCTCTGGCACGCGCGTCTTTGATGGCCTCTTCTATCCATTCCGAGTGGGCTTCAACGGTCGCTTCTGCTGCAGCCTTTAATAATTCCGCATTTTCGCTAAAGTTCTCCCGACCTGCTGGCATTTCCTCACCTCCTTTTTGCCGCAGATGTTTCTACTTCCACTCTACCATATTCCCTCCAAATTACAAGGGTCTTCCTATTGACTTTTTAGCATAAGTGTGATATACTGGGGTGGGTAACCAACAACAAACACCCTAAACAATATAACACAACAAAATGGCTAAAAAGTCAAGCTTCAACCTCAAACAATATCGCGGTAGAGCAGGGGAGATATGCCATGCTGATGAATCCGAATGCGGCACCCGCGCCAATATCTCCAAAACCGACCGTCCGCACACTCGTGAACAGATTTTAGACGACGCCATCGCAACAGGGAAGCAACTTAAGAAGGAAGAGAAGTGCGCTGGGCAGGGCAAAATGCTCACCTCCGACTGCCTCCCATCCGCTACTGAACTCCAATTCAATGATTATCGCCTCCACCGTTCGCGTTTTACCGTTACCACTTTCGGTGCCATTCTCGCGCTCGGCGTTTGGCTCGCTTTTGCCGCTATGCCTAGCGGCCTCACGCGTTACGAAGTCGGCGATCCTTCCAACTATTCGGATTTTGTCAGCAGTCAACCTCCACCCCCAGACTCTCACGACCCTCATATACCCGACGCCGGCAATAATGACACCAGCCCCGACCCCGACGACGGGGCAGGGCAGGGCAATACCGGCAATAATAACAACAATTCCAGCGGCGGCGAATCTTGGCCGCCACTTTCACATGATGGCACCACCAAGTTTATCGCTTTCACCTTTGACGACGGCCCCAACCCCTCTATCACCCCGCGCCTCCTCGACTTGCTCGAACGCCACAATATTCCCGCCACTTTCTTCGTCATCGGCAATCTCGTCACTCGCTACACCCAAATCGTCGCCCGCATGATTCAAGAGGGTCACGTCGTCGGCAATCACTCTTGGAGCCACGCTAACATGGCGCGCATGTCCAGTGGTAGCATCATTAATGACATCGCCCGCACTAATAACGCTATTCAAGCCGCGACTGGCGCTCCGCCCACCCTCATGCGCCCGCCTTTTGGCGCCACCTCTGCAACTCTCCAGCGCACCGCCACCATGCCGCTTATTCTCTGGTCAATAGATACGCGCGACTGGCAAAATCGCAACGCCAACACCATCTATAACATCGTCATCCGCGAGGCAAAGAGCGGCAGCATCGTCCTCTTTCACGACATCTACCACGAAACTCTTGTCGCCGTCGAACGTCTCATCCCCGTCCTCAAAAACGCCGGCTTCGTCTTTGTTACCGTCCCCGAAATGCTTGGGTCTCCTCTCGAAAACGGCAAAATCTATTACGGTCGCCTCTAGCATACTGGCTAAACGCAGGCTTGCGCCCACCCCTTGTTTGTGGTAAAATAAGCCCATGCACCCGTAGCTCAGTGGATTAGAGTACTTGGCTTCGAACCAAGGGGTCGTAGGTTCAAATCCTGCCGGGTGTACCAGCAATTATTATATCTATATACTGATATACAAACTAAAACCGAGTCAAAGGAGGTATCACATGATTAATATAGTCGCAGCCATCGGGCAAAATCGCGAACTAGGCAAGCAGGGCAGGGTAATTTGGAGTTTTCGCGAGGATTTAGATTTTTACCTCAATAACACCCGCGGCAAAAAGCTCCTCATCGGCAAAAATACCTTTGACGGTCTCACCCTCTATGGCAAAGGCACCACTCTCTTCGTCCTAAACGAAGAGGATTTTGACGCCGCCTCGCAGCGCCAGTCCGACTGGGGCAAAGCCAACACCCACGTTGTCACCGACCTCCCTAAAATTATCGACCAGTATAAAGACAGCACCGAAGAACTAGTCGTCATCGGTGGTGCGGGTGTTTATGCCCAGACCCTTCCTTACGCCACCAATATCTACCTCACCGAAATCCAAGCTTCCGACCCCGACGCCGACGTCTTTTTCCCCGAGTTTGATAAAGCTAATTACACCCGCACCGTTTTAGGGCAGGGCAGCGTCCAAACCGGCGAACACCAAGGTCTCCCATTCGAATTCGTCGTCTACACCAGACTCCCCAACTAGATACATAATAATAACACACGGACAATTCCCATTTCCCCCTTGACCTTCAACCCGCTAGATACTATATGCTTATGCTATAAGCAGAACCAAGGGGTTAGGAATGAGTAATAGTAGGTTGTTAGGGAAAATACATCATCTCGCTGGTGCGACACTGATGGTAGCAGGGTTTAGTTTGCTAGTCGGTATCATAACTAATTCCTTCCGCCCCGCCCAAGCCGAAGACACCACCGTCACCATGCGGGTGGGTGGTGGTTCACTGGCATTAACCATTGATAACTCGGGTCCCTGCTCTGGCTTTGATACTACCAATAACACCCTAGATATTAATGTGATTAATGGCAGTATTGCCAGTAACTGTATAGCCGTTACTGCTTCTACCAATGCACCCTTTGGCTATACACTCTCACTGGTAGGACCGGAAGACTTGACTACCAGTAATAATTTGGCATTGACACCGACTAGTGGCACGATGGAACACCCGACAGTCTTTGCCAGCCAACATACAGGCGGAGTTTGGGGCTTTGCGATACCGAATAGCCAGATTCATGGTCTAGACTTCGGCTTTGACAACACTTATCAAGTGCTAGCCCATAATAATACTACGAATACGGCCCGATTTGCCGCAGTTCCGACTATCCCTACGGCATTCTCGACTACTGATGCTCCGAACACTTCACCCGATACCTACAATATCTTCTTTGCCGTAGCGACAGGACAAATGATGCCGACAGGGGAGTATAGGGGGGTGGTGACGGTTTCAGCCACCGCGAATGTGGTGCTACCTCCACCAGCCCAAGACGGCGACGACATCCAAACTGTTACGCTCGCCAACTGCCCAACTACCCGCACCAGAGTTATAGACGCTAGAGACGGTAATTCCTACTGGGTCCGACGTATCAATGGAACAGGTACTGGTGGCACCGATCTTTGCTGGATGGAGACCAACCTTGCCTACCGTGGTGGCGGTAACAACCAGTATGGCGATGCAACACCAGCCCTCAACGCCGGCACCATCGCCTCAGGTGTCCCAAACCCAGCGAATACTGGCGCTGGTCAAGTCTGCCGAGGTGATAACGCTTCGATGAATATCCATCAACAGGGCTGCTTCTGGGAGCCAACCGGCTCGAATATCACAGTCGGCAGCGCTACCCCAAGCGAATCAGTCAATGGTATCGGTCAGTTTGGCCTACTCTATAACTGGTGCGCGGCTATGAATGGGCAACCAGAGGCTTGCCAGACTACCGCCGCTACTCAACCCAACCAAAACGTCAATGGTAGCACCCCGACTACACTCTACAACATCTGTCCGAAAGGCTGGCGACTACCGACTGGCGAACCGGCCACCAGCGAATTTACCCTGCTTAACAACGCCATCAATGGCGGCCTGACTAATTCGTCAGCCGGCTTGCTTACCGCTAGCTCATTGATGTTCAGTGGCTTCTTCAGCAATGGCTCCTTCGTCGACATAGGTTCCGGCGGGTATTATTGGTCCTCTACCGTTTCCACAGCCACCGGTACTCGCATCCTCCTCTACTATGGCAGCATTGTCTTTCCGGCGACCTTCCTAGATAAGGGCCTCGGCTTTGCCGTTCGTTGTGTCGCCCCCTAACTCCTCCCACACCACTTGCCGTCACCCCCACAGCTTTAGCGCCCCACGAGGGGGCGCTGGAGGCATTATTAGCCATTTACGGTCGGGCGTCGCTCTTGCACTTGTCGCGCGACTTTTGCACTCACCGCAAATAGCGCACGAATACTCGCGAGCGTCCACCAATCGTCTGGCAAGTCGGCTACTATCATGGCATCAAGGAGTTGGTATAGCCCTTCGAACAGGTCTTTGCATCTCGCTCGCACGAGGTGACCACTCTTACTTTTCATGATTTGCCGCTTTTCGTCATTCGCCCAATCGGACCCCGATAGCAACCGGCTAAACGCCGCTATCACATCACCTTGTGCCTCGCCTCCCAACTGGACACGCTTTTCTTCGTTGTCCTTGACCAGTTGCATTATCCGTTGCTGGCTTGGGCTATCTGTCTCGACCGTCGGTAACATCGGTAGCACGGTTGGTTCTTTGGGTGGCGGTGTCGGTGGTGCTACAGGCGTGGGTGGCATCACAGGAGCTGGCGGTGTCGGGGGCGTCGGCGGAGCAGGCGCTGTCATCGATGGCACCACAGGTGGCGGGCTAGGGTTAGTCGTCGCTACTGACCGGACTGTTGGCTCCTTTCGCACACGGGGCAGTAACTTATGCAGGCTTGTGTAGGTTGTGTCAGCTTTTAATCGTGTCCTCGCTTGCGTCATCTGCAACGTTGTCAGGCCGTATTGCGCGCGGATTAAGCTAACTTTCTTCTCGGGATGGGCTATCTGCTCTAGGAGTGCCTTTGTCATCTGTGGTGCTTTCTGATTTCTGCGACCTAGGAAACTCTCTGCGAGTGCTGCTGCTTCCTCGCCGTGCCGCGCCCGAATTTCCACGATTACTGATTCTTCGTCCGGCGCATTTTCGTTCTCATCACTGGCTGTCTCATCTGACTCGGTTTCGGGCTCACCACCAGCGGGGTCTTCGTCGACGTCATCGCCCGACTCTGCTTCATCTTCCGATAGTGTGTCATCTTCTGACTCTGCGTCGTCTTCCGTCCCTACGCTGTCTTCTAACTCCGCGTCATCTTCCAGCTTCACGCCACCTTCCAGCTCCACATTTTCTTCCGTGGGGGGGGGGCATTGAAGGTTGCCTTCTGCGTCGTCGGCGACGAGGAGTGTGAGTAAATCGACCACACGGTTCAAAATACTCAATGTGAGTTCGCGCTCTTTGCGGTTCATTGGCTTTACCTCCTTATTAAAATACTTAAACCTTCCCACTATCTAGATTTGCTAAACTAATTATATCATGCCATCCCAAGCCTTGATGACAAGAAATACCTGAAGACGATAGTGAAGCTGAATGTAGACAATCCTGACTACAGGGGCTCAATCATCACTATTCACAAGTTTGATCGGGCGCGAGCGGACAGGCAAGTTGAGCGTGGCGCAGTTGAAGTCTTGTTCAAGAAGTAGTACAATGTGAATGTCGAGGTGGACAAATCTCGCCTCCACGCACCAGCAATGGTTGAAAAGAGATCCAGGACAATGCGAGACCTGGCGACATACAGAGACTCTAACTGAAAGGTTGGGGGTCTCTTTCTTATGGCGCAAAACAACATTGACCTCTCCGGAGGTCCATTTACGTCCCTAATACAGCCTCTGCCTCCACCACCGGCAGTAAGGGCTACGGCTTTACTACTCGCTGTGTCGCCCCGTAACCCCCACGTCCACGCGCGCCAGCCGACATGCTCATTGACGGCACCTGCCTGCCAGTCGAGGGCAAAGACGCCAGCACTCGAAGCGTTAGCCGAACGGCCACCTCGTGAGAACCAAGGACTCGTCGCACGCGGCGAAAGCGTGAAGTCGCCACCCCAGCCACCGTTTTGGCCGGCTGGATTGGTATTCTGGGCAACGGTCTCTGCAAGAGCGAGACCAAAGTAGAGGCGGTCGTCCCGCCCCAAAGAAAAACAGTAGAGACAAGCCCTACTGCTTTTCTTGGTGGGTCGCGAGGGACTCGAACCCCCGACCCTCTCGGTGTAAACGAGATGCTCTAGCCAACTGAGCTAGCGACCCACACATCTATTATATCATAAATGTGTTAAAATTAAAGAAATGGAGGCACAACTATGAGGATTCTACTTAAACTGTCGGGCGAGCAGCTCGGCTACGACGACAACGGTAAAGGCCAAGGCTTTGACGTCGAACGCGCCAAATGGATAGCGCGCGAAATTCGCCAGACCCTTGCCGACGCTCTCAACCACGGTCCCACCGAAATCGCCATCATGGTCGGAGGCGGCAACCTCGTCCGCGGCGTCTTTTTCGAGCATAGCCCCGAAATCGGCCAGACCACCGCTGATAATGCCGGCATGCTCGCCACCATCATCAACGCCACACTGCTCGGCGATATCTTCCGCGCCGAGGGCATCCCGACCGCCGTCCTCTCCAATGTTAGCATGCCCCAAATCGTTGACGACTTCACTTATCGCCGCGCCGAGAGCCATTTTCGAAAGGGTAGGGTAGTTATTCTCGCCGGCGGCACCGGTCGCCCGCTTGTTACCACCGACACCGGCGCTGTTAATCTCGCCCTTGAACTAAAATGCGATATTGTTGCCAAAGCCACCAAGGTCGATGGCGTTTACACCGCCGATCCCAAAATTGACCAGAGCGCCACCCATATCGACCAACTCTCCTACGAACAAGCCATCAACGACGACAAAATCCGCATCATGGACAAAGCCGCCCTCGGCATGGCAGGCGACCACCGGCTCCCCATTGTCATCTTTGAGTTACTGCAAGAGGGCAACATCGCCAAAGTCGCCGCCGGTGAAAAAATCGGCACCCGTATCAACTAGTTAGTGTTTAACGCTTGACTTCTTAAAGGCGCTCATGCTACACTTAATATATATTAGAAGGGTGGAATGCAAGGATTAGCTAATTATCTCAATCGCCGTCTCGACGGTATTGCCTATGTCGCACAGCGCGTGCGGGGTGCTTATGACACTGATTATAGTGCGCTCACCATTCGCCCCACCATCGTCGTCGTGCCGAGTTCGACTCGCGACATTCAGCGCGTCATGGGTTTCGCCAGCCTCATTCAGACTAAAGGTGTCAAAATGGGTGTTACCGTCCGTGGCACTGGCACCGACAAGACCGGCGCTGCTATCGGTAACGGCATTGTCATCGATATGCGTGGCGAAATGAACAAAATTATGGAACTCGATTCTTCGCAACGCCTCGTTCGGATTCAAGCCGGTATCTCCCTCCGCGAACTCAATAACGCCCTCGCCGTCCAAGGCTTGACCATTCCCGTCGCCGCCGCCGAGCAAAGTATCGGTGGTATGCTCGCCAATAATTACACCGGCGTCCTCTCGCACAAATATGGTGGCATTCTCCGCTATGTAGTTAGCGCCGAAGTCGTCCTTTCCGACGGCACTTTGATGCGTTTTGAGCGTCTTAATGACCGCACCCTCAAAAAGCGCCTCAAAAAAGCCAGCGGCCTTGAACAAAAGATTTATAAAACCATTCCTAATCTCATCAGCCAGAACGCCGACACTCTCTCCGTCAGTCGCTACCGCAATGCTGGTTATGCACTCGATAGAGTGCGGGTCGGCAACAATTTCAACCTACTGCGCCTCATTGCCGGCAGCCAAGGCACCCTCGGCGTCATCACTGAACTTATCCTCCATGCCGACTATTTCGAGGAAATGCCTACCATGCTTATCGGCTACGCTCGAGATGCCGAAGAACTGACCCATTGGGCGAAAGCCGCCCAAAGCCTCGAAGCCGTCTTTGCCGACTTCTACGACAAAAAACTCGTTAAGCACGCCGCCCTCCTCGGTAAGGGTAATGAACTCCTTGACGTACCGGAAGATTCCGCTTTTCTCGCTGTCTTTGCCTTCGACGACCACTCTTCCATCAAGCGCCGCCACAAAGTCAATCGTCTAGCTAACGTCCTCGGTCGCGTCCACATCAGCAACGAGAGCGATTACGGGCAATATCTCGCCACCCGCGAAATGCTCGGTATCTACCTCAACGACACTACCCGCGGTGAACGCACCGCCATGATGGACGATGTTTATGTCGCGCCTAACCGCCTCCCCGAACTCATCACCAAAGTCAAAAAACTCGGCGAAACCACCGGACTCGACCTCCAACTCTTCGGCTCGCTTTCTACTGGCATTATCAATGTCCGCCCGCGCTTCGAGCTAGGTAGCGCACAGGGCAGGCAACGCATGCAGTTTATGATGGAGAAATACGCCAAGATTATCGACAGCGTCGATGGCGATGTTACCGGTGGCGCACCCGAAGGTCGCACCAAAGCCCACCTCATTGACTGGAGCGCCGACGAGCGCGAACTTCACCAAGCTGTCAAATACCTCTTCGACCCTAAAGGTCTCTTGAATCCTAGCGTCAAACTCGATGTGCCGAAGAATATTTTTGCCAAATCGTCCCGCGATGAATACCTTGACGGCGTAATTGTCGCTTAAGCAGCGCCCCGAGACTTCAAGAACTTAATTATCGGCAATAACAACATCGCGGTCGTGCCACCGGCAAAACCATTATTATAGAGGTTAAGCCCACCATGCGCCAGCCCCACAAATGGCACTATCGCCTGATGCACAAAGCCCGCCACCACCCCCCAGCCGAAACCATAATTTTTTGTGAGCGGTGATAGACAGGTAGAAAAAATTGCCGCCACCAAAAAGCCGGAGCTATTAAACGGCGTGCCGGTCATTGCCATATTCACGACTGCTCCCAGCATCGCGCCAATCAGTGGCGCATAAGCAAATCTTATCGTCTTGCCGAACGCTCCAAAACCGACCACCGACATAATCGCCCCTAGCACCGGACCCGAATATTCACCACCCACAATCGCCATAAATCCGAGCATCGAAAATGCCATCACCCCCATCGCTTGATAGGCTTTCTCGCCGTGCTTGTTGAAGTAATCCTTGTCATCAGCGTCGATATCCACCAGCTCGCCAGCGGTCAGATTCCGCCCCCGACTCATCAGCCCGCAAATTGTAAAGTAAACCGCCGTAATCGCTAGAAACAGGGTCAACTCGAAATTATACCCACTGCTCCAAATCCTGGCAGCGGCAAAACTAACACCAAAGATATTATATAGCGCCAGAATACCCAGCCCCAGAATACCCGCCGCAAATCCCACGTTATAGAGGTTATTACCTTCATGCACCTTGGCGACCGCCTCGGCTATCGGCTTGATAACGAAACCGATAACTAGACCCACTCCCACCCCTAACGCGATACCCAGCCCCAGCGGAATATGACTAATAAATGCCAACTGCGACACCGCCGGCGCCAGACAGGTCGCGAGCAGCACTGGCAACGCACAATCTTTATAGCGCGTTTTAGTGAACCGACTATATAATATACCACCCAAAAGTATCGGCAGCATATTTAGCGGGTTCTTGCCAAAAAATGCAAAGCCGACCACCAGCCCAAACGCGCCCATCGTTAAGCCGTTTGGCTTATGTCCGGCCAGCTTCAATGTCAAAATTGCCAAAAGACCCGCTAATCCCACATTGGTAAGCGCCGCCCCCAGCCCACCGACCGCTATATAATCCGTCACCAGTAGGGCAGGAGAGGCGATAATCGCCCAAAGCCCGCGCATAATCTCGACCGGCGAGGCGTAAAAAAGCCCTTGAATTATAAATAAACCAAACAAAGCCCCGTGGACTTTATACGGATCCGCCAAAAACTTCTCTTGCAGCCCCCCCTGTATCAGCCGCGTTATTCTCATAGTAATTAGTATTATACACCTTTTATTGAAATCGTGTATACTGAAAGAGTAAATTAATTAAAGAAAGGAAGTCGCATGGACGATCTGCAAGCTCTCCGCCATACCTTGGCGCATATTTTAGCATTGGCGCTTGCGACGACGTATAGTGGCAAAGTTAAGTTCGGCACCGGTCCCGCCACTGAAAACGGCTTCTATTATGACGTGTCTTTTGACGGCATCGAGTTTAGCACCGATAATCTGGCTACCATCGAAGCCGCAATGACCAAGCTTGTTAAAGCCGACCTCGAAGTCACCTATTTCGAGCTACCGATAGCTGAAGCCCTCGCTTGGGCCAAGGACGCTGGGCAATCTTTCAAGCACGAACTTATCACCGACCTCAAAGCCGAGGGCGAAAAGCTAGTCGGCTTCTACCAAATCGGCGATTTCATCGACCTTTGTAAAGGCCCTCACTTGAAACGCACCGGCGAAGTACCCCTCGGTTGCTTTGCGCTAAATAAAGTTGGTGGCGCCTACTGGCGCGCTGACGAGAGCCGGCAACAAATGACCCGCATTGGCGGTGTCGCTTTTGCGACTGCCAAGGAACTTGATGCCTACCAAGTCATGCTTGAGGAAGCGGAGAAGCGCGACCACCGCAAACTCGGCCGCGACCTCGACCTTTTCACTTTTAGCCCGCTGGTTGGCGCTGGCCTCCCTATGTTCACCCCTCGTGGCACCATTCTCCGCGACAAACTCACTGACTACTCGCTCTCACTCCGCGCCCGCGCCGGCTTCGAGAAAATCTGGACTCCCCATATCACCAAGACCGAGCTTTTCAAGGTCTCCGGTCACTGGGACAAATTCGGCGATGAGCTATTCCTCGTCCAGTCGCAAGAGACCAGCGACCAGTTCGCCATGAAGCCGATGAATTGCCCGCACCAAATCCAAATCTACGCCTCCCGCCCCCGCACCTATCGCGACCTGCCTGTCCGCTACATGGAAACCACTACTGACTACCGTGACGAGAAAAAGGGCGAACTCGGCGGGCTGTCCCGCGTCCGCGCCCTCACTCAGGATGACTCCCACGTCTTTCTCCGCGAGAGCCAGATTAAAGAAGAAGTTGGCACCCTCGTCAAAATCGTCCGCGAACTCTACAACGAGCTTGGCATGTCCAGCCTCCGCGCTCGCCTCTCTTATCGCGACGATTCCGATGGCTACCTCGGCGAACCCGAACTTTGGACTAAAGCCCAAAAGCACATCAAAGACCTCGCTATCGAGTATAAGCTCGACTACTTTGAAGCCGAAGGCGAAGCCGCCTTCTACGGGCCGAAAATCGACTTCATGGCACGTGATGCCATCGGTCGCGAACACCAAGTCGCCACCATTCAAATTGACTTCTTTATGGCTGGTCGCTTTGGTCTTGAGTTTATTAACGAAAAGGGTGAAAAAGAAACCCCGGTCATGCTCCACCACGCCACCCTCGGCTCCATTGAGCGCTTCCTCTCCGTCTTTATTGAACACACCGCTGGTCGCTTCCCATTCTGGCTCGCTCCCGAGCAAGTCCGCGTCATCACCGTCAACGACAAGGCCAACGCCTACGCAGAGGAGGTCGCTGCCGTTCTGGGCGAGGTAGTCTTAAGCCGACCACTTAAACTCAACGAACTCCGCTTTTCTATCGATACCGCCGATGACAACCTCAGCAAGAAAATCAAACGCGCCGCCGAAATGAAGATTCCGGTTATCATCGTCGTCGGTCCGCGCGATGCCGAAGCCCAACAGGTCGTCGTTCGCGTCGGCACCGAAGAACAGACCGTCAAACTTTCCGACCTCGCCAAACACTTACAAGAGATGAAATAGGAGCTAAAGGGTGGCAATTTTCGCAAGTCTAGTCGTTACCGCAGTTGGGTTAATCCTGCTTGCCAAAATGACCACCATCTTTGTCGATGGCGCCTCGTCGATTGCCAAACATCTCCGTGTCAGTGCCACCGTCATCGGGCTCACCGTCGTCGCTTTTGGTGCTAGCGCCTCCGAGTTATTCATCGTCATGACTACCCGCATCTCGGAGTCTAATAGTCCCGACCTCGCGGTTGGCAACATCATTGGTGTCGGCATTATGCGTATTCTGCTCGTCCTCGGTATCGCCGCGCTTATCCGCCCAATCCGTGTCAATAACTCCATTACCAAAAAAGAAATCCCCCTCCTCGTCCTCGCTACTTGTGCTTTTGCGGCAACCTTCCTTGATCGTATCCTCGATGGCACCGCTGAAAATATGTTTACGCGCACCGACGCGCTACTCATGTTAATGATTTTCGGTATCTTTATCTTTCATCTCCGCACCATCATCATGCACCGTCGTGCCGTCCAGAGCGAAGAAGACCTCGACGCTGTCGCCGACATCGACATGAGTAAATGGAAAGCTATGCTGGCTGTTTTCTTTGGCTTAATAGGACTGATGATTGGCGCCCAGCTCACTGTCGCCGGCGCCGCCGCGGTAGCTGAAGGTGTCGGTATTAGCGAGCGTGTGGTAGCTCTTACCATCGTTAGCTTCGGCACCGCTTTGCCCGAACTCGTCATCGCTCTCGTCGCCTTAAGAAGGGGAGAGACTGCGCTTGCGATTGGTAGCGTCATCGGTGCTAATATCTTCGACATCGGCTTCACCATGGCGATTTCCACCCTCATCTTTGGTGGCTTCTCGGTTGCCAGCTTTACCTATGTTGACCTCGGCATGATGGTTATTGCCGTGCTCGCGCTCGCCTTCTTCGCATCCTCCGACCGCAAAATCAAGCGTAGCGAGGGTGCCATCATGCTCGCTTTGTTCTTGGCTTACATGGTCTATTTGGCGCTCTAAACCCTTGATTCTTTACGTCTTTTCCTGTATAATAATCGCACGGGCTCGTGGTATAGTGGTTAGTACGCCTCCCTGTCACGGAGGAAATCGCCGGTTCGAATCCGGTCGGGCCCGCCACAAACAGGAAACATTAAAAATTGGGTTAGATTCACTCTGGCCCAATTTTTACATTTGTATCGCCGTCTTAGCTCAGTTGGTAGAGCGACACATTCGTAACGTGTAGGTCACCAGTTCAATCCTGGTAGACGGCTCCAAAATAATTATCGCGTCATCGACGCGATTTTCTGATATAATATATATATGAAACTTCCGTGGGGGAAACAAAGCAAGAAAAAAGATTTAAGTGGCGGCGTGGTCACTAATGCCACTCTCGACGAACACCGCGAAGTCTTACTCAAAAGCGCCAAGAAGTTCAAGTACCAAGTCCAGTACGAAAAGCACCGCGTCATCATCAATACTATTATCATTGTCTTCCTCTTATTCACCACCGCCACCACTCTCGGCTGGTATAGCCTCTACGTCGCCCGCATGGAGAACCACACCGCCTTCCTTCTCGCCCGTGTCGTGCCGGTTCCGGTTGCCATAATTGACGGCCATCGTGTCCGCTACTCCGACTATCTCGCCCAATTCCTCGCCAGCGTCAACGTTGTCGAACGTCAAGAGGGTGCTATTCCACGGGACGAAGACGGCGACGCCCAACGCGCTTACTATCGTCGCGGCGCTCTCGATAACGCCATTATTGATTCCTACGCCCGCCGTCTCGCTCGCAACCTTGGCATTCGGGTTACTCGGCAGGACATCAACGACGCCCTCGCTGCCCGCCGCCGTGTCGGTGAAGTCGACATCAGCGAAGCCGACTTCGAGCGCATCATTCGCGACAGCTACGGCCTCAGTCTCAGCGAATACACCCGCGCCTTTGTCGAGTTGCCACTCTTTCGCCAGCGCGTCGCCGAAGCCATTGACGATCGCGCCCGCACCCTTGTCGCCGATCTCCGCGCCCAGCTTAACGACGACGGCAGTAACTTCGAGGAAGTCGCCCAGAATCTCCCCGAAGACAGCGAAATCATCGTCGAACAATCTTCAGGTGCCGTCGATACCATGGCGCTCGATGACGGCCGCGCCATCGTCGCCCACGCTCAAGAAGTCGGACAAGTCAGCGCTCCTTTCATCAGTCGGTCGGGCAGCGGCTTCTTCATCGTCAAGACCACCAACAAAACTCGCGATGGTCGGGTTGAATATCTCTCATTCTTCGTTCCATTCACCGAGTTAGAAAATCGCGTCAAAAACCATCGTGCGGAAGGAAGGATTAGAGAGTTTATTAATTTATGAGGTGGGCATGAATAAGGTAGTTTTGGTAGTAATGGACGGCATCGGTCTGCGTGAAAGCGCCGAGGGTAACGCCGTCAAACTCGCCCGCCTTCCCAATCTCGAACAGCTTTGGCGCGAAGGCGTGAACACCACGCTCGGCGCCAGCGGTCCTTACGTCGGTATGGATAAGGGCGAGCAGGGGAATAGCGAAGTCGGACATCTCGCCCTCGGGTCGGGACAGATTTTAGCGCAAGATGCCCGCCGCGTCGATGAATGGCTGGGACTTCTCGGCGAGCCATCCGAACTACCCAAGTCGCTCGCTTGGCAAGAAATCCGCTCCCGCGCTTTGGCCGGTGGCACCCTTCATATCTCCGGCATCTTCGGCGCCGGTCGCGTCCACTCCGATGTCAAACACTTTTACGCCATTCTCGACCAAGCCGCCAAAGACGACATCAAACGTGTGCGTCTCCACCTCCTCACTGATGGCAAGGACGTGCCGCCTCAATCCGCCCTCGAATATGTCGATAAGGTCGAACAAGTCTTCACGGACTACAATAAGCGAGGCTTCGATTATGCCATCGCTGACGGCGGCGGCAGGGAAGTGATTATCTGCGACCGCTACTACTCCAATATCGAATGGGTCGAAAACGGCTATAAACTCTGGGTCCGCGGTGAAGCGCGACCTTTCCCGTCCGCACGCGCTGCTATTGAAGCCTACCGCGCCGAAGACCCCGAGCAGCAAGACCAATTCATGCCTACTTTCGTCATACCCGAATCCGACGGCTGTATCAAAGACGGCGACGCCCTCATTTTCTTCAACTTCCGCGCCGACCGCGCCATTGAAATCTCGGAAGTTTTTGACAGTCCCGAGGGTTGGTATGACCGATTCGATATCTCCGACCGCCCCGACGTTCTCTTTGTCGGTATGATGCACTACGACCCCGACCGCAATATTCCCTCACGCTATCTCATGCAAAAGCCCAAATATCGTAACGTCCTCGCCGAGTCGCTAGAACAGGCCGGCAAAAAATCCTTTGCCATTTCCGAGGGCTGGAAGTTTGGGCATGTTACCTTTTACTGGGACGGGCTCAAATCTGCGCCTTTTTTTGGCGAAACCGTAGTTGACGTTCCCGCCACCAAGCCGCCTTTCGTCAATCAGCCTTGGATGCAATCCACCGAAATCACCGACCACCTCATTGCCGCCATCGAAAGCGGTGAATACGATTTTCTCCGCGTCAATTATCCCAACGGCGACATGGTCGGACACTCTGCCGAACTCGGACCTACCATCATTGCCGTCGAAGCTGTTGACCTCGCCGTCGGACGCTTGATGGAGGCTTGCAAAGCAGCCAACATCACCCTCATCGTTACCGCCGACCACGGTAAAGCCGAAGAGCTAGTTTATGCCGACGGCACGCCAATGACCTCCCACACCCTTAACCGCGTTCCTTTCACCATTTGGAATCACACCGGCGAACTAGCCCTTCGCCAAGACCAAGATTGCGGACTCGCCAACATCGCCGCCACCGTCGCCGAACTGCTTGGCGTTGCTGCCCATTCCGGCTGGAAGCCCAGCCTTATCAAACCCGAACTCCCCTAGCTTCGACTATAATAAAAACTCCCCAGACACGCCATCCCGTGTTCGGAGAGTTTTAGAAGTATGATTTTCACGCTTCAGACTGGGGGGGGGTGAGCATTATATGGTATCGCACTCCGCACCGCATTTTCGTCACTCTGACCAATACGCCATCTTCCGCGCAGCGTAATTTGAGCGCCGAAAGTCCTAATTCTCCCAGTTCGTCAAAGTAGAGCGCCCTAGCCAGTCTGCGCGCCGTGATACCCAAATAGGCATCATAGAAACCACCCCATTTTGAGCGTCCACCGGTCGTCAGTCCCAAAGTGCCGTTTTTTGCCACGACAAATCCTTTTTGGTCATCTTCGCCTGCGCCCGCCACTGTCAAGGCCAGTTCTATTTCTTTCATTATCACATCAAGTTCCGCGGATTTTGCCATCTGCCTTGTTTCTTCTGTGTCTATAACACCATTCAAGACATGTAGTCTTTCACGCATGCTCAATCAATCACCTCCTAAAAATTACCTCGCGAGATGGCGCGAGGGCCGCCTTGCAACTACCTATATAATATCACATAACCCACTCCGAATTCGTGGGCTAGATCTCGCTACTACCCATCAATTCGGCAAGCGCCGCCGGCAATTTCACCTTACCGTCTGCGGTCTGCCCATTTTCAATAATCGCAATCATAATCCGACCCAGCGCAAAAGCCGTCGCGTCATTCGTGTGCGCTAGTTCAATCGAACCGTCCGCTCGGCGAATCCGCGTCTTCAGTCGCCGCGTCTGATAATCCGTCATATAGTCGGCAGTGTGCGTTTCGCGATACTTACCTTGACCCGCCAACCAAACTTCCAAGTCAACTCCCCGCGCATTCGGCTTGCCAATATCA
>Ga0123353_10005203_pt1 | contig 17009 bp, 10 predicted proteins | sample TergutLab28metaG_3_FD_92763 | JGI IMG/M metagenome (GOLD analysis project Ga0123353, IMG submission 92763) | Labiotermes labralis P3 segment gut microbial communities from Petit-Saut dam, French Guiana - Lab288 P3 | ecosystem: Host-associated > Arthropoda: Insects > Digestive system > Gut ...
CGCAGTTGATACGCCGGTTCCCTACCATCTTTAATATCGACGCTCGGCTTTTTGGCTTCGAGATAGAACAATCGTTGTCCGCCGGACAGTCGGAAGGAATAATCCGGTGCTTTCGCAACCCCGCCGATGATGAGGCGGTCTTCATGCCGGACTTCGCGGTAACTCTCGGCAACTCCGTTTTCGTTGTCAACGTCCCAGCCGAGTGCTTTCCAGAACGGATCGATAAAATCACGTCGGGTTTGCGTTTCGTTGTAGTCTTGGTTTGTATAAAATTCCTTCTGCTCGTCAAATCGCCAGACGAGTGATTGAATTTTTATCAATGCTTCTTCCTTTGTCGGCATTGGTTGTTCATTTTCATTGACCCTATCGGAAATTGTAGCATGACAAATACGCAATGCAAGCCGCATATTACGATTGCGGGCTCTGTTGTGAACTTTTATGTCAGTCCGGGTATGTGTAAAAGATTGGCTGGAATCGATACAATGGTGTGGAAAGGGCTCCGCCCGCTTCTGTTCGTAAAACCCATGCCAGACCTACCTTCCCTTCCCTTTGAAATAGCACGCTGTGCGGCGGAGTCGCTTGAAGATGTGTTTATCAAGTCGCAACTGCTGTCAGAACTAGCCCAACAACAGTTGTTAGTTGGGCAGTTCGATGCCGCCTTGAAAACATTTGCCGCAATTCCTTCACCAGAGAAACGCCGGACCGCCTTGCTCGTTTCCGACTTTGGTGCTTTACCGCCGGGAAAGGTCGAACCGCTTGTCCGGCTTCTGGAAGCCGCCCCGCAAACGGACACCCTAGCAGGTCGCCTTGCACTTGCCTTGTTAGAGTCCAAAAATGTTACCTCGGCATGGAAATTGGTCGAAATGTCTGAGGCGTTTGAAACGGAGCAACAACGGTACGAATTCTTGGAAAAGGTTTTACCACAAGCCAAAGCGGACGACTGGGAAATGATATTACGGTTTTACCGACAATTCGCACCCGGCACCTATCAGGACTGGGCATTACTGGCAATCATAAAATATCTCACGGAACAACAACGTTATGACAAAGCAGAGCAATTTGTGGGTTTACTTGCTTTACCGCTCCGTCGGTCTTGGGGGTATTGGGAAATTTCCCGATTGGTGCCTGCGGAACAAACACGGTACTATTTTGACAAAGCCGTCGCCATTATTGAGTTGATCGCTATTACGCCCAATGAGGAAGAGATGATGGAGACTCTTGCCAGTCAACTTCGTATTTTCGGTCGTGCCGCTCTACATAAAGGTTGGAAGGAACAAGGAGAACGACTATTGGAGCGAAGTGAAGCGGCAACGGCTTCTCTGACCTTGCCGATGCAACGTTACCGTTTGCAATGTTTTCTCGGAAAGGTGCTGGTGGAAATACAACAGATAGAGTCGATTCAAAATTACGTGGCAATAGACAAGACATTGGAATCGTTACGTTCTTCTTCGGACCGTAGCCGGGTACTGGTTTGGCTTGCCGAGGCGGGTTGGAATGAAGGCTGGTCGAAAGCCATTGAAGTATTGGTTGTCCCTGAGCGGGGAAATACCGACTCGGAACGTGTCAAACAGATTACCGATGTGATCAAGCGTTTCGTTGCTCATTATAAGGGGAACAAAGCAACTGGTAATTCTTCGGAGGATACAGTCCTAATTTCCGGCGAGGAATTTGAAACGTTGTATTTTAATCCTTTCGCAGAGGCGGATTGCGGATGTTATTGACGCACGTTTCTCCCAAATAGATATTTTTTCGCTTACAGTCGGACTGGGGCACGTGCCCGGTTGAAATTACGCCGGTTTATGTTAGATTATCTACGATGCGGTGGTGATTTTGCTCACACAAGGGTGACGAGGAATCAATAGTATGTTTGGAAAGAGTTTCAAAAGTAAAATTATTGCACCATCGATCATCACTTTGGTCGTTTTGACGATTATCTTAACCACTTACGTCACGCTGGCGTTTTTATCCTACACTGATACCCTCATCAACGAAAAGATCAAAGCGAACATCACGTCCTTAAAACTCCACATAGAAGACTGTAAGGCGTATTCCCGAGCGGCTGCCGTTTCGATACTCCATAACCAGGAAGCCTTCCAATCAGTAAAGAACCGGAATCGGGAGGAAATCCTGCGTGTTTTCACTGAATTGACCCAAATCTATCAAAATACCTATTTCACCGTTACGGATGCGAAAGGTATCGTATTGGCAAGAACACACGCTCCAGATCGCTATGGCGATTCGATTGCGAAACAACAAAATATCAAAGACGCGATGGAAGGCGAAATCTGCACGTCCTTTGAGTCAGGTATTGCCGTCAAGGTTGCCGCCCGAACCGGTGTTCCCGTCTTTGATACCGACGGAACGTTGGTCGGTATCGTGTCGGCTGGGGTGCGGTTTGATACGGATGTTGCAGTCGATGCACTGAAAGCACTCTTGCATTCTGAAATCACTGTTTTTCTCAAAGAGAAAAAAGAGGACTTCCCAAATGAACTGATAGGATACTCCACAACAATTATTAGGGATGGGAAACGGATCGTGGGTACTCCCCTTGATCCAACTGTTGCCCGTATTATAGAGGACAAAAGAGAGTATTTCGGCAAATCCGATATTCTCGGTGTCCATTATAGGGCATTCTATATGCCCCTGTTGGATTCTAACAATGATGTTTTTGCTGCTTTTTTCATCGGAATCCCCCTGTCAGAACTCAAGGCGGCATCGAATGTTTTGGTTCGGAATGTTATTGTGATCAGTTTCATCGGACTGGCAATAGCCACGACTATTCTGTACTGGGTGATCTCGTCTTTCAGTAAACCGCTCATCGCCTTGACACGGGACATGGACCGTATTGAGGAAGGGCGTTTGAGTATTGTCGTTGGACCACAAAGTGATGACGAAATAGGTTTTGCTGGTCAATCTTTGCAAAAAATGGTCAACACCATCCATAAACTCATCGATGACATCAACACGACGATTTCCGAGCACGAAGAAGGCAACATGGATTATCAACTCGACACAGAATCCTTTCAAGGTGCCTATCGACTACTTGCTGACCGTATCATCGCATTGTCAAGTCTGGGATGGAGAGACCAACTGACGGGACTCCCGAATCGGCGCAGTTTTGATAGCCGGCTCGATTCGGAATGGAAACGGGCAGAGCGACAAAAGTTACCGCTGAGTGTTTTGATGATTGACGTGGATAAATTCAAATCTTACAACGATAAATACGGACATCAGCAGGGAGACATGGTGCTGCAAATCGTTGCCAACACTCTGCTGATACCGATCAGACATGCGGTGGACTTTGTTGCCCGGTGGGGCGGCGAGGAGTTTGTCATACTGTTGCCGCATACGAATTCAGTGGGTGCTGTCGAAGTTGCCGAGAGAATTCGTAAGGGGGTTGAAACTGCGGAGATCCCCAGCATCGATGGAGGACCCGAAAAAAAGGTAACGATAAGTATCGGTGTCTGTTCGCTGGTTCCTTCGCCGGAGATTACGATTGCGCACTTGATTTCCAATGCCGATGGAGCACTGTACCATGCAAAAGAAACGGGACGTAACAAAGTCTGTCAGTATGAAGGCGATACGTGATTCAAAATCGGTGCCCCCGGATTCACGCGGCTGACTCTGGACATTGTCCCTGTTTTTTGTACAATGGGAAAGTAACACCTCTGTTCCCTTTGACACCCAAATCAGATGACACTCAAAAACATTGCCCTTGCCGTTTCTTTGATTTTATTTGTTCCCACTTTCGTTTTTGCGGAAGTTCCTAAAGAACTCGATGCCTATCTCGCCCTTCCTGATGATTCTTTTCGATGGGAGATTGTTGAAAATAGTGTTACATCCAATGACCCAACGATTCTCATGGAGTTGACTTCTCAAACATGGCAGGGAATCCCTTGGAAACACTTTGTTCTCGTTGCCCTTCCGAACAAAGTTACTTGTCCGAATCATGCGTTACTCTTCATCGGGGGTTCATCGATTGGTCGGAAACCCCGCGATACCGATGTGATCCTTATCCGCACTCTTGCGGAGTCGTCCGGTATGTGTGTAGCGTTGCTTCTTCAAGTCCCCAACCAACCGCTTTTCGGCAATTTCACCGAGGATGCCCTGATCGGCGAAACGTTGATCAAAACCCTCGAAACGAAGGACACCACTTGGCCGCTTCTTTTTCCGATGGCAAAAAGTGCCCTCAAAGCAATGGATGCCGTCCAAGAAATGCTCCGAAACGAAAAACAATTCGAAATCAACAGTTTCGTCATTACTGGAGCCTCCAAACGTGGATGGACGACATGGTTAACTGCCGCATCAGGCGACAAACGGGTCGTTGCCATTGCTCCGATGGTGATCGACAATCTGAACACCCGCGAACAGATGAAATACCAAATCGAAACTTGGGGAGAATTCAGTCAACAAATTGGTGATTATACGAGCAGAAATCTCGTCCGTAATGACAGCGTACCGCTCACGGAATTTGAAGAGAGTATCGGGACAATGATTGATCCCTATTCATATCGTTCCCGGCTTACAATGCCGAAACTCTTGATTCATGGAACCAACGATCCCTACTGGACGGTCGATGCCGCAAAGTTCTATTTCGATGACTTGCCGGGTGTGAAATATATTTTGACACTCCCGAATGCCGGACACGGTCTTGATAGTCAACAACTCAAAGCAGCCCAAACGACAGCGGCTTTTGCCCGAGCCGCCGCAAAGGGGATCAATTTTCCTACGATGAAATGGAAACTTACCGAACGCCCCTCCGATTATCAAGTTGATGTCGAGGCAGGTTTTCCGATTACAGCCGTGAAACTCTGGTCTGCCCAATCAGACACCAAGGATTTCCGCCGGGCGCGGTGGACTTCTACTGCCTTGGAGCGCAAGGGGGTTCTTTCCGTTTCGGTTCCCCGAGCGACAACAGGGCACATTGCATTTTTTGTAGAATTCGAATCGATCTACGACGGCTTGCCCTACTCGTTGACGACGCAAGTGTGGCGGTTTTAATACCAGACTGGGGATATTTGCACGTTTTCCCAACGGTCAAACCCGGCATTGACCTGCCTCAAAAAAGTGTTACACTGCGTCTAACGTGTCTGCACAGCCTATCGTGAATATAACCTCTCTTTTACGTTCAGTTCCTCTGATCAATCCGTCGCTTTTGGCGGCGGATTTTTCCTGTTTGGAACGTGACATTCGTTCGTTGGAAGCGGCGGGAGCGGAAATTCTCCATCTTGACATTATGGATGGACATTTCGTGCCAAATTTTAGTTTCGGTGTCCCCGTCATTGAAGCCATTCGTCGAACGACACAACTTCCATTGGACGTTCACCTGATGCTGCAAAATCCTGAACCCTATTTACCGGTCTTCCGAAAAGCAGGTGCCGATTTTCTGTCGATCCACATCGAAGTTGTCCCTGATCCGAGACCAATGTTCGATACGATTCGGAACCTCGGAGCGATTCCCGGCTTGGTATCCAACCCGCCCACCCCGGTCGAGACGGTACTACCCTTTGTGAATGACTGCGATTTGATTTTGACAATGGGAGTGATGCCCGGCTTTGGCGGACAGTCTTTTAATCCTGTCGCTCTTGAAAAAATCAGACGTATTCGGGAGATCGCCACGGAAAACAAACTGATTTCGATAGATGGTGGAGTCGCTGAATCGACGATTGCCGATATTGCCGCCGCCGGTGCAAACCTGTTCGTTGCCGGCACTGCATTGCTCGGTCATCTTGACGTTTCCTCGCAATTTCGATTATTGCGGCAACGGGCAACGCGTTGACACTTTTTTTGAGACCAGTTATCGAGAGTGAACGTGTCCCCGCTTTGTCCGTATTTGTAGCCCGAATCACCCGGGGGATGGGAACAATTCCTCTATTGAGTTCACACGGAGAGGGTGTCCTGATTCAGATGTCGATCTATCGTCCTTCATTGCTTATGACGGCAAGCCACTTCGAGCAAGAGCAAATCGACGAGACTGTCGAACTCAAACTCGAAACCTGTCAGAAATGTAACGGCAAACTCACACCGACGGGCGCAGAACCGAAGAAACACCAACAAGTCGAACTCGTTGACCGGGTACGACCACTTACGGAAACACCGCCACGCAACGCTCCAAAATGCCATTGATGTGTGCGATCAAAATGCCGTAGTTGGTTATCGGCACTTGTTGATCGAGAGCGCATTGCACTCGGTACTTCATTTCCCGATCATTGAGCATGCACCCGCCGCAGTGGACCACCAATTTGTAGGGCGACAAATCATCAGGGAATTCCGCCCCCGATGTGAATGAAAATTGAATGTGGGGGGGCGATTGTATGTCGGGAGGCATATGCCCCCCCCTCTTGCGCTTTATGTAATCCAAAATCCAGTGCGGCAACTTGACCGTGCCAATATCGTCGCACTGCCGATGGTGTGTGCAACCCTCTGAAATCAGCACCGTGTCGCCATCCCTTAAATGGTCTAATGCCCTCGCCCCCTCCACGGCAAAAAAAAGTGATCCCTTGTATCGTGCAAACAAAATCGAGAACGATGTCAAAAAAATGTCGTCCGGTACATCTGCCGACACTATGCCGAACACCTGACTATCCGTAATGACCAATTTCGGCTTCCGACCAAGTTGCTTTATTGTTTCTCGAAGTTCGGTTTCTCTGACCGATACGGCAACCGCGTGGCTTTCTAAAATATCTCTGATTGTTTGCTGTTGCGGCAGAATCAATCGACCCTTTGGGGCGGCTTTGTCAATGGGGACTACAAGCACGACAAAATCGCCCGGCTCGATCAAGTCTGCCACGAGCGGAGGGCTTACGTCCGCCGATTGCAAGGTAGCAATGCGTTCATTGAGTTCCGTGATACCCTGTTTGGTCGTTGCACTGACGTGGATCTCGCCCAAGTCGGGGGGCAAATACCTCCCGCTCGTGCATTCGAGCAAATCACATTTATTCCACACGACCAAAAAGGGAATGTTTTTCGCTCGAAAAATTTCGATCAATTCATTGTCCGCAGCGGTCTTGCCAACGGTAGCATCGACGATCAGCAAAGCGATGTCTGATTTGTTCAAAACCTGTTTCGTTTTACGGATTCGCAAGGCTCCCAGTGCACCTTCGTCGTCAATGCCGGGCGTGTCGATAATCACGACGGGACCCATCGGTAACAGTTCCATGGCTTTGAAGACGGGATCGGTCGTCGTGCCCGGCACTTCAGAAACGATGGCGAGGTCTTGTCCGGTAACGGCATTGACGACGCTCGACTTTCCGGCGTTGCGTCTGCCGAAAAAACCGATGTGAACGCGATTAGCGGAAGGAGTTTCATTCATGGAGGTGATACATGAAACCAAAACATCAAGATTGTACGACTCTTCCGGGATGAAAACAAGAGAATGACCCGGAATTCTTTTGACGAAAATTATTCCTCAATATCTACGCCACTCCCATTGACAAATGCCACGTTTTTGTTAGAATCCCCGCACATTTCTGCCGTTCGGTCCGGCGGAAAGTTTTTTTTCAACCAGACCGTTGTGCCTGTTCCCAACGCAATCGAGTACCGTCGTAGTCGGTAACTCTCAAGGTTGTGTGCCATAAGAGCGGGTCGATAGAAAGCAAGTTACACTATGTCTTCTCCTCAGCCTCCTGTATTGATACAGGAACTGATTGATGCTGGAGTCCATTTCGGGCACCGTGCCAGTCAGTGGAATCCCAAAATGCGTCCCTATGTCTATGGTCGCAGAAAAAACATCCACATTATTGACGTTCGGGAAACCGTCCGGGGGATCCTGCGTGCCAAAAAGTATCTCCGTCAAGTTGCCGCCCAAGGAAGTCTGATTCTCTTCGTCGGCACCAAGCGGCAGGCAACGGAAACGATTAAAACCGAAGGAATCCGGTGTGGAATGCCTTACGTGGCAGAACGTTGGCTCGGCGGTGCGCTCACGAATTTCAAGACCGTCCGTAGTCGGCTTACCCGACTCAAACAGTTAGAAGAAATCCTCAACGGCGAGCAACTGCACACCTACTCGAAAAAAATGCAGTCGTCGCTCCAACGGGAGTACCGAAAAATGTATCGGAACCTCAACGGTATTCGGGACATGAACCGGTTTCCCGAAGCGATGGTCATCATCGACCCCAAGAAGGAACACAATGCTGTTCGGGAAGCAAGGAAACTTGGAATCGTTACGGTGGCACTGGTTGATACCGATTCGGACCCTGATGAAATCGACTTGGCGATCCCGGGCAACGACGATTCGATCCGCTCGATTGAAGTCATTATTCGTTGTCTTGCCGATGCCGTTGTCGACGGTCGAAAAGAAGCCGGAATACAAATGGAAATCGGCGAACGGTAGGCGTATTCACCCCAATTGGGAACAAAGTCCGTTTTTGGGGAAGGGAGACCGCCCCGCCCTATCGGGGTGGTCAATTCGGAAAACTACAATTTGACCCCGGTTACGATATACATGCTCTACCGTTGCAATTGACTCTGTTTTGCATAAGCAGGAACAGCAGTCGTTGCTTGTTGAACGCGACGAAGTTGCGCTACCACCTCATCTCTGCGTGCCGCCGCCTTCGTCAGACTCATTTGATCGTTAGCCAGAATTCTTTCCATTAAATCCTTGCAACGGTTCAGTGCCAATGCCGTCGTTTGACGCTCTTCGTCACTTTTCCACACTCGACTTTCGGGAGGGATACCTTTGTGAGGGGCAAGTTGTTGTTCCAACAATTCAAACTCACTCCACAGTTTATGACGCTGTCCCAGAAATTCGAGCAGTACCGTTTCACTGCTCGCATCCACGATCTCCACCTGCTGCTGCGAAACCAACAGTAGCCGCATCAATAACTCTTCTTCGCTTCGGATTAGTTCGGGAAAGGACATTCTCACGGTCTCATTTGATTTTGGATCTTATTACGCCAATTTGGACCGTCGGGAATCGTACCGTTTTTTTCCAACTGATTCAAGATCACTTCGGCACGCCGCAACGTTGTTTGTGCCTCTGCGTCTCTACCGACCCTCCGCAAAGCGTGTGCCATACTTAATAGAGCGTCCAACGCTTCCGGTTTACTCTGGTACATCGTCGCTATCGTGTTGAGTCTCGAAATCACTTGATCGTATTGCTCCATTTTCATCAAGGTCGAACATGACATAAAAAGCACATTTCGGAGCATCAGTTTTTCGGCTTCGGTCAGTCCCAGTGCCCGCTGCCGGTCTGAAAGCAATCGCTCCGTCTGTTCAAAGTAGAGCAATGCCCGCTGCCGATTCGTTTGTACGGTTGATTCGATTGACCGGCGCACCGATTCCGGCGGATTCTCCGCCAGTTCACGTAATTGTTCGTCCGCTTGCCTCAAATGGGCTTGCGCCAAAGTGAAATTTGCCTCCGCCGCCTGGATCGCCTCAGGATGGATTTTTATTGCATCTTCCAAAAACGGAATGGCAGACTTCAAATCTCCCTGCTTGAAACTGATCCTGCCGAGTTCGTATATCGAGTCCCGATAGGGTGACGATGCCGGCGTGGCTTCGCCGATCAAGTTAAGTTGCAAGAGTGCCTTTGCTTTGTCCCACTCCCTCTGTTCGCAGTACACGTGACTCAAAATAAGGCGAATTTGCGGGACTAAATTGTGAGTAGGAAAATCGTGCAAGGCTTCTTCTAGAACGTATGCCGCTTCATCGAGAACATCGAGATGCAGGTACATTTCACCGAGCCGAAGGTTCACTTCGGGGCGACGACTGGTTAAATTTGCCCTGACGAATTTTTTGTATTCGACGATTCCCCGGCGAAAATCTTTGCCGAGTCGGTAGTTTTCGGCACTGCGCCAGAGTAAATCGGTATAATCCTGCTGATCGGCACGTATCTGTGCATGTGCTGAAAACGCAGTGCCTGCGTTACGCCATTTCACTTCAGCATCCTTGGCAAGTTGATTGCCCCGTTCGCCAAATGTTACATCGGCTTGTGATTGGAGCAATTCCGCCCAACTTTCGTATGTTTCACCTTCCAATTTGGTCATTTCTACCGGGGACATTACACCCGCCAGCATATCCAAAAGTTTAAGGGCGTGGGAAAAATTGCGTTTTTCAATGTCGCTTCGTACCATCGCCTCACATCGCTGAATGATCGTTTCTTTCGGCATCCAAAACGAAACGAAATTGGGGTTTTGCCGCAAGTTTTCAAAGGTCGACGCAAACGATCTGAACGCGGCATCGGTATTCCCCAACGTTTTGTCATGTTCGGCAAGCATAAAACCGGCAACAGCGGCTTCCGGCGAAGCGGGAAAGGCTTCAACCAGTCCGCGAAAAAAATTGTCCGCTTTCATGGGTTCTTCCATTTCTGAGTAACTCATTCCGGTGAGCAGTCGAGCGGAGCGTCCCCACTGATCGTTGGCATCCGCCAGATGAATCACTTCGACAAAGAGAGCGATGGCTTTCTGATAGTGCCCCGCAGCCTCCTCCCGATATTTCCTTGCCTGCCTCAAAACGGGATCACCGCCGAAGGAATCAATGACGATTTCCGGCGGTTTCGGTGGAGGCTCGGGCGCGGCTTTCACGTCCTCCCTGGGGAGCACAATGATGTTGTCATCTCCGGTGGTATCCGCCGCGTCGTCCGCATACTTGGCTCGCATTTTCGCAATCCGCTGATGGGTTTCGGAGGTGTCGTCGAAAAATGCCACTACCGGCGACTCTCTTTGGGGGAGCATGAATTGCCGAAGGATCGTTTCATCCATAGGCGAAACCGGTATTGGAGCGGTAGGAACTTCCACCGGCGGTTGCGAGAGAGCCAGCGACTGTGTCGCCGGACTGACCGGGACTGGCGCAATGGCAGTCGGAGACCGTAGTAACGTTCCCGGATTGGGATCGGTTTCGAGGGCAATGGCTTGTTGCCGGAGTTCCCGCGCTTTGACGAATTCGATTTGACCTTCGACAAGATTACGCAGGAGAGCAAATTGCGAAAAGCGGGGGACTTTTGCAAAAGCCTCTTCGGCGGCTTCGACTCCGACTGTTTGTATATCAACTATCGCTTCGAGGAGGTAGGACTCGAAAATTTCCTCTTCTAGAGCAGTCGGTTCTGCTTGAAAACGCAACAAATACTGTCGGGAACGTTGTGCGTCAGGAGAAGGTCCCAAAAAATAGGCATGGGACAAATACCAATAGATCTTTTTGGTATGGGGATAACCATCTTCGAGGGCAATTTCGAGCGGGGCTCGACATTTTTCCAATTCGCCGCAGTGGTAGAGACTTTTTCCGAGTAAAAACCAACCTTCAGCGGCTCTTTCGGGAAGAAAACCATACGTAGCGGACTCTTTGAGGTAGTTGGCGGCAATGAGATAGTAATCCCTTTGATCGGCTGGGACGACTCGTTCGCCGATGGCACAAAGAGCGGCACCTTGCAAAAACGCAAAAGAGGCACGTAGTTCGGTTTCCTTCGGAGGAATATATTCGAGAGCATAGTCAGCGAGAAGTTTGGTTTCAGGATAAAGCCCCTGATCGAAAACCTTCATTACGGTAGCCAATGAGGGGCGATTCCACCAACGAACCAAAGAATAGGTGAAAAGAAAAGAAAGCACCGAGAAAATGAGAAACAAGACAACGCAGATGATGATTGCATAGAGAAGGTGTTCCTTTGCCCAGTCGAAACAGTCATCGCGAAAGTCGAGAGCAATGTCAAGATAAACGTTGCCGGTGGAAATGTTGTCCTCGTCATCCTCATCGTCGCCTTCATCTTGTGGTCCGTGTCTTCCACTGGGCGCACCCTCCTCGTCGTCTTCGACAACAGTCTTTTTGGGCTTATATCGCCGCTTACGGACTATCGGTTCCTCTTCGTCGTCTTCGGCATGTCTTTTCGCCATGCGGGAACAGTAACGATTTTCCGCTTCATCGTCAAGAGAATGTTCCCGATTTCTGCATTCCTACACTATGTCCGGCGGTCGATTGCCTACCTTGGCAGGGATATTTTTTCCGGGCGAAAACATAACAGTAGACTGCGACTAAAACGAACAAGGGAATCATCAGAATCACCCCCATTTTCGGGAAAAATGGCATTTTCCCTAAAGTCTTCACCCTTTCACCCCGATTAACCCCTACAATCGTTATAACAGGGACAATTTTTCTATGTACCCTATTTTAACGTCAAATACAATGGATAGAAATACTGAAAACCAACAGGACTACGGAATACTCAAAACGGCAATCGGAGCGGTTGCTTTTTTCCTCACGATATTATCAATGTCCAGCATTGTCATGGCGCAATCGACTGCCACCGTTACAGGAACAGTAACAGGAGTGGAGGATACGGGTCTTTTGCTCGATGCAGGGATCATTCTCACCAAAGAGGACAGCAAAGTTCATAGTAGCGGTACTCTTACGGTATCAGATGTTGGGGGTACCTGGACTTATAACCTTACGGGAGTAAATACTAATATCACTGCCACTATCGACGCTGGTCAAACTGCGGGAGCGGCAATTATCGTTACCAACGACAGTAGCGGGGTCTTTAATCTTGGATCAGGGACATATCGCATGAACACCAGCGCAAGCCAGATTACCGGCTTTCTCTATGCCGACGACACAGACTTTGCCGGCAGAATCAACGGCACCGCAACCATTAACGTAACCAACACCGGCAACAGCAACTTGGGCAGAGCAACCGGTGTCGGTTTTGTGAATGAAGCAGGAACCAGTTGGGCAACTCTTGCAGAGAGTACCTATATCGAAATCGGTGACATTACCGTTGAAGGAGGAACCACCGATAATGAAGATGACCAAGGAGTAGAAGGCTTTGCCGCTGGGGCGAGCAGTGCCGAAATTCACCTCGGCACCATCGATGTCAACGGCAAAGGCAATGCTGCCAGCGGCGTGTACTTCGGCGGGAATGTCGGCGGTACTTTGGAAACCGAGGCTATTACGGTACGGGGAGGAGACGCATTCGGTATCCAAATAGGTAATCATAAAACGGATCCCAATGTACCTGCTGATCTCACCGGCACGATCACTGTCGATGGCAATATCCAGGCGACTGCCGCCGGACAGGCTTTCGGGATCGTGATTAACGGTGACGTGACCGGCGTGATCGATGCCAAAAATATCACAGCAACTTCATCGGCTTCATCGGACGGATTTGCTGCCGGTGTACGTATTTTTGGTGACGTAGAGGACAAGATGACATTTGGCACTATCACCGCCAATGGCGGTAATTCTCTTGCCAATGGTGTTGCTTATGGTATCAGCATTGATGGGGCAATTAAGGGCAATATCGAGGCAGGAAATATCACCGCCAATGCTGGCTATATGGGTAGCGGCGGCGCAGCAGTCGGTTTTGTTACGGGCGATACGGTCGATAAGGATTCTAAAATAGAACTCGGGAATATCATTGCGTACGGATACAATGCGGATGGAGTACATTTCATGAAAGAAGTTGCTGGCAATGTAACCACCGGCACAATAGGTATTACTGCCTTAGGCGAAGGGCGTGGGGTCTACGCTACCTCCATCAATGAGACAGGTAATATCAGTGTCGGTACGGTAACTGTCGAATCGGGAGTTGCAAACGGGTACGGTATCCGTGTTGAAGGAGAGGCAAACCTCACGCTAAGGGGTAATATTACTGTTACCGGTGCGGGTGCGGACACTTCGGGAATTCGGACGGGAGACGTGAGCAAGATTACCCTTGACAATAACGTCACGTTATCGACAACATCAGCGACAACCTCCACTAAGAACGGAGCGGATATTTGGTCGGGGGGCAACTTGACCATCGATCTTAAGGATAAAACCCTGACAACCACCGGAGGGGGAATCGGAGGAACAAAGGTAAAAGTCGAGGGCAATCTCACCGTCGCTGATACAAGTACGGGCGCAGGAAGTGCCAAATTAGGAATTATTGATCTTAACGGGGGAACAGGTTCTCTCAATGTACAAAATAAAGCCACCGTTGTGCTTGACATCAATGAAAGCAAAATTGGCGGCGGGTCGATTGGCAATGATGCAACGATCACCCTAACAACGAGCAAAAGTGTTGCCGATTTCGTGGAGGCGTATCGGGGCAAAGATTTTTATAACTTTACCGGCTGGACTGGTTACACAAGAGAGGGTGCCGTTGACTATTTGACGAATTTTTCACAATATGACTGGAAATGGGTCGGTTCAATACTCCGTTTTGACGGTCTCAAGCCCCTCGATCCTATTGCTCGGGACGGATACTTGGCGGCTCTGCACATGCACCGCCATTATACCGCTTGGAATGCCGTCCACGACCGATTGATCTCCGGTAGCGGCTACGGTTATCGGGCAGGCTACTACGGTCAGTCAGCTTGTGGGGGTGGAGGTTCATTCAGCGATTGTACGTGTAGTAGCCGAAATGCATGGGTCAATTATGTTCGACGTGATAGTACTTATAACGGCAATCAAGATTGGGAACTCGGCACGAATGGAGCACAAGTCGGCACCGATTTCCTCAAAACCCGGCGCGAACAGATCGGAATGTTCTTCGGCTACGAAGAGGGCAGGATGAGGTGCCCAGACAGTGAAGCCCAAGAGTGGATCAAGGCGCACGACTTCTATTTCGGTGCATACGGTGCTTACGTTCTAAACACGGGTGCCGACCTTCGGGGAGTGTTTGGATTCGGTAAGCAAGAGTATTCCATGCAACAGTACGAGAAAGATTATTTTTACGATTCGTCTTTCGGAGGTTATACGACGGAAAGTACTGTCGAAATTGGACAACGAGTCGCGATGCGAGTAGGAAGTATGCGACCGGTCCTCGCTGTCGATGTGATCACCAATAATCTCAAAAAATCAACGTTGGAAGACGAAACGGAGAGCGAGGTTGATTCGGATGATGCAGAGGCGAATCCCGTGATCTACAAAGGAACCAGTCTGACGCAAGTGTTCGTGCGTACCGGCAGTGATTTTCGGCATCAGATTGGATACTTGACCCTCAACAGCGGTCTCTATTATTCATACGATCTGAACGGAGCGCGACCGAGAACCCGCTTGACGAATGAAATTGGTCAGGCAGGCAAACTTTCCGGCTCGAAATTGGGGCGTTCGTTGTTGACCTTTGATGGAAGCGGTTCGTGGCAACTCACTCGTGGCTTTTCGGCTATCGGGGGCTACCAAGGGGAGTATGCTTTGGATGGTGCCAGCAGGGGGGTGCAACACACCGCTCAACTCGGAGGACTGTGGAGATGGTAACAAGATAGGGCTACCACCAGAAAATAACACAGAGGAGGACGCATTGCGAGGAAGTTGCGAGGAGAACAGAGAACAGATATGTTTTCAAATCTGGTTATGACACCTTCCGTCTTCAGGCGGCTTGTGAGGGTCAATCCGGGAACCATTTGCTCTCGACCATCGCCTTAAAGATTCCGAAATCACTGTACGGTTCATGTTCGTCCCCGGTTTTGCGCGGATAATACTGCCACCGCTGGAAAATCAGTGTATCACTCTTGTTATCCGCCTGCATATACTTCTCGAAGTATTCAAGTGTCCGTTCGGAAGCCGAGCGGTCGGCACCGTCGGCATCGCTGACAGGCTGACCGGGCGGTCCATATTTAGCAAAGTCGTGAAAACAGTTCGCTATGATAAATCCGGCTTTCACCCCTTTGGATTTTACATATTCTTCCACGGCAATCACCCTACCGTAATGAGGGGTGCCGAGTCCTCCTCCGTCGTGTTCAACGTCGTGCATCCCGAAATCAATATGAAAATGGTCTAATTCAAAATCCATTTCTTTCGCGATACGGACGTATTCCGAAAAATAATGCTCAAAATCAAGTCGCGTTAAATCGGGACGTGTCGCTTGATACTGCTTGTCCCCTTTGACCCAAAAAAATCCTAGCGATTCGATTGCTCCGCATTTCAATCCAGGTATTTTCCCTTGCATAAACTTAAAATACTCAATTTGCTGCACCATAAAATCCTGCATGGTAAAATCCGGGTAGTTCAAGTAAAAACCCGAGGCATCGCCCGGCAGTCCAGTAAGACTGACTGCCATAGAGTGGTCGGTGGAAATATAGTTTACGTGACCTCCTAAACGAATAAATTTTGCCAAATGTGCATATTCAGCTCTTGCCGCTTCGGCACCGAGGCTATGTCCAGGTGTTCCAGCGGGAGTCATTCTTATCCCGCCGACTTCAACGGCGACAGCAAGTTCGTTCTTTTTGACAAATTCGGCGATACGTCTTAAATCGTCTTCGGAAGCACGATAAAGATATTCAATATACAGTTTAATGGTGCTTGTTTTTTCAAATACCGTTGACCATTTTGATTTATCGGTCAGCATGTCCACGTAATCGTCTCTCATGCCGCCTACTCTGAACGGCGTAGGTCCAACCCAAATGCGATTTCGCGCCTGTTCATTAGGCAACGTGCCAACACTGCCTGAATGTTCATCATTCAATGTTTTGCTAGTGTTCCCCTCTGAATCGCCTAAATTCGTACTGTTCCCGGGGGTGCATAAAAAACACACTGAAAACAGGGACAATACAACGCACAAGAGTATCTTTTTCATAATTTTTTTCCCCCTCTGTCCATAGTCGCACAGAAACCCAAAATGTTAAGATAACATGAGAGTTATTTCAAGTCAATTATGGGGATATGATTAGACGGGTGATTATGGTGTGTAAAAGTTTTGTTGCAGTCCAATAGACTTGTTCCATAACCTGCCAAATTGCTCTCTCATTTTACCCATTTTCTCGAAAAACGGCGGTTTTCGAGAAAATAGGCAGTTTTTTTGGGGTTACGGAACATGTCTAATAGGGAGTCAAATTAGCAATCCCCTTTTTTCACCCCCCCCCCCGCTTTATCGCAAGCAAAAAAAAGAGTACAATGGACTCCCGGTGTTCAAACTCACTTAGCCCATTCATTTCCGTGAAGAGCAACTGTTCCCCTTTTCGTCTCTGCTATTGTGCCGTTTTCTTTGTTGTTTTGCTCCGAATCGCCATCGGTTGGCATTTTCTCTACGAAGGAGTCCACAAGTTCGATCCCGCCGCAGAGTTTTCCGCCGAAGGCTTTCTTGGCATTGCCAAAGGCGCAAC
>Ga0123353_10005204_pt1 | contig 17009 bp, 16 predicted proteins | sample TergutLab28metaG_3_FD_92763 | JGI IMG/M metagenome (GOLD analysis project Ga0123353, IMG submission 92763) | Labiotermes labralis P3 segment gut microbial communities from Petit-Saut dam, French Guiana - Lab288 P3 | ecosystem: Host-associated > Arthropoda: Insects > Digestive system > Gut ...
GAACACTTAAATGTAAAAGATACCGGTAGTGATTTCACAAATCAAAAAAATCAGAATTCGAATCACAATACAAAAAAAGCGTGGCAATCAACCGCAGATAGTAGTGACTCATCGAAACAAGCAGCATGGACTTCTGAAGATTGGGACAATTGGGCAAAACAGGCAAAATGGACTTCTGATTATATGGAAGACAATGATAAAATTCCTCTTAAATTGAAGAATCTCCTTTCTATCTTTTTCCGTTCATTAAATGCACTATTTTCAGATAATTATTTTATATGTAAGGTATTTTTTTTGTTAGTATTTGTTTTATTGTCTTGTGGCGCTAGTAAATTTTCTACATCACTTCAGCCATACAGCAATTTGGTAATCTTGTTTTATGTTATTTCATGGATTTTCTTTATTTTTTTCCGGTATTATTATGCCCCTTCGTTGTGGCCGTATCTTATACGAACCGTTGCGGGAATGTTTTATGGAGCAATACTGGTTTTTCTAATAGCTTGTTTTTATTCGGTATCTGGGGCAGATCTTCTTAGAGCGGGTCTTTGTTCTGCCATTTCTGTATGGTTTCTATTGAGCGATTTCAAATAAACAGTAAAAGATAAGAGGAGTTTTTTTATGGGTCCAGCATTAGATATATTATATATATTCATAAAATAGTCGTAAATATTTTCCATGTAAATTGTAGCTCGTAACTATATTTTTGTGGTAAAGTTAATAAGTTAAGAAAATACCCTTTTAGGGGGCAAATTTTATGAATAGCAGAGATATAATTTGTTGGAAAAATGCAGGAGTTCTCATTTAAAAATCTTTCGCCTACAGGATTCAACTCGTGAATTAGCGCAAAAGTATTCCTGCTCATCTCTTGTTGCCGCAATACTGCAAATGAATCACAGCGACGCAACGGAGGACAGGACACGTATTCGTTCATGGCTTAATCCAAAGTTTGAAAAGATTATAGAGGGGCTTTCTCTTGGAAGCGCCGGCAGGATAGCAGCCGATAAATGGAAAAGCCTTGAGTCTTTCGGAAAGGTTTTTGTTTACGGCGATTATGACGTTGACGGAATATCATCTACCGTCCTTGCTATGGAAATCTTTGAGGGAAAAGCGGAAGACGTTCAATATTTTATCCCCAGAAGAGATGTTCAGGGATACGGATTGCACAAATTGGTCGTGCGCCGCCTCGTTGAAATGGGTTGTAATACGCTTGTCGTCGTTGACTGCGGGACGAAAGACAAGGAGATGCTTGATGAACTTGAAAAAGAGGGTATCAATATCTTTGTATTCGACCACCATAGCGTCGGAGAATCCGAAGCTTACTGGGAAAAAGCCGTTAACCCGAATATAGATGGAGATGAAGAGACAAGGAAGCTATGCGCCGCCGCTGTTTTGTGGTTCTGGGCATGGAACGAGAATATCCTTCCCAAACATTGGTTACTCAATAGGATCGATTTAGTTGCCATTGCTACTATTTCGGATTGCATGCCGCTAAACTTGCTGAACCGCTCGCTTGTCCAGCATGGCATGAACCAGATGCGCTCACAGCCAAGGCAAGGGCTGGCATGTCTATTTGATAAATTGGGGTTAAGCAGGTTCACTATTTCAGAAGAGCAGCTTTCAATGAAAGTCATACCGTGCCTTAACGCACCCGGTCGGGTAGACTGCGCTGACCTATCGGTAAAAGTCATGAGGGATGAATACAATATTTCAAAATATGTGGATGAACTCATCAATCTCAACAAAAAAAGACAGTTGATCTCGGACAGCATATCCGGCAGCGTGACTAAAATCATTTCGAGCGAGGGCGGCTTTTCATACGTTTTGTACGATGATGATTGGTCTGTTGGCGTGCTTAGCAGCGTTGCCAGCAGGATATGCAACGTTAGAAGAAAACCCATAGCTTTAGCCGCTCCGATCAAACAGCAGATTCGCGGGACTTTACGCGTGCCTGAAGGAATTGACGCCATTGAAATATTGAAATCCATATCGCATAATTTGCTGGGATGGGGAGGACACCAGTACGCCGCTGGCTTTTCGGTCTCGCCGGAAAAATGGGGTGAAGTCCAAAAGCAGCTTGAGGAAATATTATCGGGCATGAAGGTTATGGAGAAATCTATTCAGGCATTGGAGATCCGCCCCAGCGAAATAACGATAAACGACTGGAGATTGGTGGATCGCCTTGGTCCATTTGGTAAAAGCAACCCACATCCGTATTTCTATCTCCCCGCAACCGGAAACGAAAGAAGTCTGCCTCTTGGGAAGGGCAAACAGCACGTTCAGGTCGAGGTTGACGGAGTCCGTTTATTGGCTTTCAACGGACATGAAGTATTGGATGATTATAACGGCGTAAACAAGAAAAACTTGGGCTGGGTCTATCATCCCCGTATTGATTACTGGCAGGGGGAGGAAAGAATCCAATTTATCCTCGACTATATAGTCGCGGAGGATTAAGATATGCAGCAACAGAGCAACCAGCAGTTGAGCGGTATAGAGCGCGGGCTTATGAGAGACGCTTATTTTGAGGCTATTTTCAACGAGGACAGGTCTGAATCCGTCAAAACTGCGTGGCAGGAACTGTGGTCTAAAGTATACGATGACTGGACGGAAGAACAGCTTTCGAAGCTTGGAAGCTCCCTTGTATTCACAGCATGGGCGCATAACGGACAAAAAAGGTCTTCAGGAGATCCATATATATTACACTCCTTAAATGTCGCGATAATACTTGCCAATATGCAGCTCGATGTCTCAACTTTAGTTGCGTCTCTCCTTCATGATGTGATTGAGGATACCGAAGCAAACAAAGAGGAACTGACAAGTAGATTCGGCGAAGATGTAGCATCGCTTGTTGATGGAGTAACCAAGCTCAGTAAACTGCCGTTCATGTCAGTTGAAGACTATAAGGCTGAAAACTTGAGAAAAATGTTCATAGTTATGGGGAAAGATATACGCGTAGTCCTCATAAAGCTTGCGGACAGGCTTCATAATATGCGTACTCTCGGGGCTCTCCGCCATGAAAAACAAGTGCGGATAGCGGAAGAAACTCTTGAAATTTATGCTCCTTTAGCACACAGGCTTGGAATTTACGAGATGAAATGGGAGCTTGAGGATCTTGCATTCAAATATACCGACCCTGATACTTATGAAGATATTCGCAGAAAGATTCGTAAACGTCTGCCCAACATGGAGGCAATAGTTCAAAAAGGCATAGATATCCTCTCGCTGCATCTCGAAAAAGCCGGGGTAGTTTTTCGTATAAAAGGGCGCATCAAACATTTTTTCAGCATTTACGAAAAAATGGCGCGTAAAAAGCTTTCTGTGGAACAGATTTATGATATCCTTGCAGTTCGTGTCCTCGTCAAGGATGTCCCTTCATGCTACGCAGTCCTTGGCATCGTTCATGCTACTTGGGTCCCTATACCTGGGCAATTTGACGATTACATAGCAAATCCAAAGAGCAATATGTATCAGTCTTTGCACACTACTATCGTCGGTCCTTCGGGAGAACCGTTAGAGATACAAATAAGGACGGAAGAGATGAACCGCTATGCGGAATACGGAGTTGCGGCGCATTGGAGGTATAAAACCGGCAGTCCTCTTGATAAAATAATGGAGATGAAATTAGACTGGATAAGACAGGCTCTTGACGGGGAACAGGAAGGAGAGGACCCTTCTGAATTTGTCGAACAGTTGAAAACGGACATTTTTACACACGAAGTATGTGTTTTCACGCCTAAAGGAAAACCTATATTGATGCCAAAAGGCTCTACAATGATAGATTTTGCATACGCAGTCCACACCGAAGTCGGGAATCGCTGCGTGGGCGCTTCGGTTGACGGACGTATAGTCCCGTTATCAACTGTAATAAAGAACGGAAACATAATTAAAATAACTACTTCTCAGCAGAGTTCTCCATCCAGAGACTGGCTTAAGATCGTTCACAGCAACAAAACGCGCAGTAAGATAAAATTATGGTTCAGGCAAACTGAGAAACTTGACAGGCAGGAAAAGCTGCAGCGTGGTCACGAAGCTCTCGACAGAGAGTTGAAACGCAGAGAACTGCCGCTTTCAAATAATGAGGAAATGTCCCCGCACCTCAATAAAGCGGCGCGTGATATGGGATTGAACAATGGGGAAGATTTGCTCGTTGCCATCGGAGGTTCGACTGTCAACGTAAGTAGCGTCATTCAGCGCATCGCGCAGCTATGGCTACAGCATCAAGCTAACGAGGGAAATACATACCCGCTCCCGAAACTGAGCGGCAAGAAACATGATTTCGATGTAATCGTATCAGGAGTGACGGGAGTTCAGGTGACGCTCTCAAGTTGCTGTGACCCTGTGCCAGGAGACCTGATACTTGGATATCTTACCCATTTCAGAGGAATAACCGTCCACCGCGCGGACTGCCAAAGCATTCGTGATATACCGATGGACAGGATAACGCAGGTGACATGGAATGCTCCTTCAGGAAAAGTCTATGTAGCGCGTTTAATAATCAACGCTATTGACAGAGGAAATTTGCTTCGTGACATAACGGAAATAATAGGGCAGGGCGGTAGCTGGATCCACAACATAAAAGGCAGTTTGGTCGGAAATAATATTTACAGGACGAAACTTGAAGTGTCCGTTCGTAACTTAAGTCATCTTTTAGAGATAATGGGAAAACTGAACAGCATAAAAAACGTGTTGGATGTCGTTCGCGGATAGGGGATTAAAAATGAGGGCAGTTATACAGAAAGTTAGAGAAGCAAGAGCGATATTTGATGGAGAACTCCTCGGGGAAATAAAGTTGGGACTCTGCGTCCTTTTGGGAGTAAGAGTCGGTGATACGGAAAAGGAAGTCGCGTGGATGGCGGAGAAATTAGTCAATTTACGTGTATTTGAGGATGGATTTGAAAAGCTGAACCGCTCCCTGCTCGATGTGAAAGGAGAGATGCTCTTGATTTCACAGTTTACCGTCTATGGGGACTGCCGGAAAGGCAGACGGCCTTCATTCACGGAAGCAGCGCCTCCCGATGAAGCGAAAAGGCTTTACGAATTGACTGTAGAAAAAGTCAAGGGCTATGGCGTGCCTGTAAAGACAGGAAAATTTCAGACGCACATGATTATAGAGCTGGCGAATGACGGTCCTGTCACTTTGATAATAGAAACTCCGAAGGAGATAACATGAATATAAAAACATTCGCGCTTGGTCCGCTTTGGACGAACGGATATCTTGTATCCGACCGGAATGGAGCTGCCATATTCATTGACCCTGCCGCAGAAACGCCGGTCATAATGGACTGGATAAAGAGTAACAGCCTTATACTAAAAGCTGTCCTTCTTACGCATGGACATGTTGATCATGTGGCTGGTTTGGACGATAACAGTTTTTCGGATGCGTTGAACGGAGAAATTTATTTAAACCATGGAGATTCCGAAATGGTGACAAATCCGCCGAAAGGGTTGGCGCGGAGTTTTGGTTTTAATTTTAACGGAATATCTTCATTTAAGGGCATGAAAGATGGAGACGAACTGTCTTTCGGGGATATTCGCGTGAAAGTCATAGCAACGCCGGGACATACCGAAGGCAGCGTATGCCTGTTGATAAGGGAAGGTGAAGGAGAAAGCGTATTGTTTTCGGGAGATACCCTTTTTGCTCAGAGCGTAGGAAGGACGGACCTGCCGGGTGGGGACACGAACGCTTTGAATAGCTCGCTGAAAAAACTAGCGTTGCTTCCTCCTGAATTGACTGTTTATCCCGGACATGGACCTTCTACTACAATATTTAATGAAATGAGAAAAAATCCATTTTGGCCAAGATGAGCATGGAAATGAGAGGGGAACGAACTTGAGTTTTTTTTCTAAATTTTTTTCAAATTTTTTGGGACTCGATATAGGAATAGACCTTGGAACCACAAACATAGTAGTTTATGCTAAAGGTAAAGGAATAGTCCTGAATGAACCTTCAATGGTTGCGCTTAGGAAGAAACCACGCGGCGGCGGACAAGAGATAATAGCGGTCGGACAAGAAGCCAAACTGATGGATGGAAAAACTCCGGCGGGAGTGGAGACAGTGTGGCCGTTGCAGGATGGAGTCATCGCCAACTTCGATATGACTGAAGAATTGCTTCGGTATTGTATTCATCAGGCAAGCGAGGGGAAATTCAACGTCAGGTCAAGAGTAGCTATCTCGGTCCCTGCCGAAATAACTGAAGTGGAGAGAAAAGCGGTAATAGACGCTACGCTCGGTGCGGGCGCAAGGGAAGCTTATGTTATAGAGGAACCTATTTCCGCTGCTTTAGGGGTAGGTTTGCCTATAGATGAACCGAGAGGCTCGATGATAATCGACATAGGAGGGGGAACCAGCGAGGTTTCAGTTATATCCTTGAGCGGAACTTCCGTAAAAAAATCCGAACGCATAGCGGGCAAGAATATGGATGCAGCAATAATAAATATGCTGAGGCAGCAATATGCGCTGCTGATTGGGGAAACTACGGCGGAAGATATAAAAAACACAATAGGCACAGCTATTCCTCAGAAAGAAGAGCTTACCATGCAGATAAAGGGGCGTGACCTGCATGGCGGCCTGCCGAGAATATCCATGGTTTCCTCCGTTGAAGTCAGGGAATCAATAGATCCAATAATTTCCCGCATAGAGGATGTCATAAAAGTTGCCCTTGAGCAGACTAAGCCTGAATTAGCAAAGGATATAGCTGAACATGGAATAGTCCTGACAGGAGGAGTCGCTCAGCTTAAAGGGCTTGCGGAACGTTTCTCGAATACTTTGAATACACCGGTTTTTGTGGCGGAAGAGCCTCTTTTTGCAGTTGCGCTTGGACTTGGAAAATACCTTGATGACCTGGACGCAAGGAAAAGAGTTTTATTGACCGTGCAAAGAGGAGCGCGTTAGAGAATTATGGATAAGCAATCCACTCAAAAATGGGTTAATGGAGTGATAGCTTTATCAATCTCTCTCATTTTGCTTGGAATTGCTCCCGGGATTCAGATGCGTCTACATATCGTCAATTTTATAAGCAATATCCTTTATATACCCGAATATCCGGCTCGTGTGCTGAGATATGCGGCGCTCGATTTGTCCGGCTGGTTTTTCGGTAAAAGTGAACTCATTCAAAGAATAAACCTGCTATCTCAGGAAAATACGAAACTTCGCATGATCAACTCCGAAATTATGACTCAAAGAATACTTCTTGATATCAACAGTAATTTGGAATCGGCTCAGGTGGTATTACGAGCCCCTAACGCCTGGTGGAATGAATTGAGGATAAACGGAGGGAGAAAAGACGGCTTGACAATTGGCGAGGCTGTTTTCAAGGAAGGTTATTTAGTCGGCAGGATATCTTCCGTTGAAGAGAATTTCGCATGGGTCGAGTTGATAACTTCATCTTCTCTCATGTTGCCGGCAGTAGTTGATGAAACGCGGGATATCGGTGTAATATGCGGAGACGGAGAAGGCAATGTATGGCTTCAATTCGTCCCGGAAAACAGAGGGATAGAAAAAGAAATGAGTGTAAGCACAGCTCTTGTAGGAGATAAACTTCCTTCAGGGTTAAGAATAGGGAAAATTTCCGGTGAAAGCTCCATTTCGCCTAACGGGTTTCGATCTGTTCGCATTGATATCGGCGCGGATTTGTCGAAATTATATTCGGTCGATTATAAAAGACACATTAAGCGATGATCCTCAACTCTTTATTGTCTTGGTATTTTCAGGATTTATTAGCGGTACTTTCTTCAGATGCCCTGCTGGTTCCTGATATATTTCTTTTGTCCATTCTTTACTATAATTTTTCGGATTTTTCAAGGGATACGGAGAAAGAAATACTGCTGCTCTGGATATCATTCCTTGGAGGTATCTTGTGGGATCTGCGCTGGATAGGGATACCCGGCCTTTTCGCCTTCATATATGTTGGTACTTTTCTTTGCGCTTCATGGGCCTGGAGTGTATTCCCGGAAAGCGGGCATACGGTCTCAATGTTTTTTGTCATAGTTTGGTTATCTCAACTGCCCGGTTTTTTTGCGGGGCTGTTCCTGTGGAATATAGTTACAGAGCATTACTTTAGATCAATGCTTGTTTGCCAGGCGTATTCAATACCGCTTTCAGCGCTGTACTCACTGTTCTATGCAAGAAAGTTGAAGCTGAAAAATGTCTGAAATGAAAGACGTTATAGATTTAAGACTAAAGCTGTGCCGCTGGTTCATTTTATTTACAATAACAACCCTGGCTGTCGGGCTTTATTTTTTTCAGGTAGTACATACCGATACATATGTTTCTCTTGCTACCAGGAACAGGCTGCGGTTTATAAGATTCCCTCCCGCGAGGGGAGAGATTTTTGACAGAAATGGAGCGGCCCTCGCGCTTAACGAGACGACCTTCGATATCATGGGATATCCTTTGGATCTGATGAAAGGAGATATCCTGGAAAAGTTCGCGGGGATACTCTCTAAACAAGGCATAAATACGACATCCGCCGATCTCATTAATAATATAAAAAGACAGCAGATGGTTCCATATCGTGTAGTAACAGTGGCTTCAAATCTTGCTATGACTCAGATGGCGGAGATAGTATCTGACCCTGATTTTGTACCGCAGCTTTTTCCCATGCCGGTCTGGCGCCGTATTTATCCTGCGGGGTCTTTTGCTTCCCTCGTTACCGGATACGTTGGCGAGATAAACGAGCAGGAACTGCGGCAAAGCAGAAATAGAGGCTATCTTGGCGGTGATATCATAGGCAAGAACGGCGTGGAAAAAAGCTATGAAGACATATTACGCGGAGCGGTCGGGCAGGAAGCTATAGAAGTTGATGCGAGGGGAAGAAGGGTAAGGAACATCGAGACGAAAAATGCGGTCCCGGGTAATAGAATAAACCTGACCCTTGATCTTGCCGCTCAAATAGAAGCTTTCAGGCTGCTTGAAGAAAATGGGCATCGTGGAGCCATAGTTGTGATGGATGTGCGGGATGGAGCGATAATTGTCATGGCGTCCTCGCCAACATTTGACAATAACCCGCTTGCATGGGGAATATCGTCTCAGGAATGGAACTCGCTCATTACAAATCCTCATAAACCGATGTTGAACAGAGCGATATCCGGCACATATCCGCCCGCTTCCACTTTTAAAGCGTTGATGGGCTTAGCCGCGTTGACGGAGCAGAAAGTAACGCCTCAAACGACATTCAACTGTACAGGAGCCTTCACCGTCGGAGGAAGGCCGTTTCGCTGTTGGAGGCGCAGCGGGCATGGAACAATGAACCTTCTCGCGGCTCTGCAACATTCGTGCGATGTTTATTTTTATCAAGTTGGAATGAGGCTCGGAATAGATACTATTCTAAAATGGACAAAGCTTTTTGGGTTCGGAGAAACAAGCGGATTGGATATGCCTGGAGAAGTACCGGGTAATGTAGCCGGACGGGAATGGAAAAGAAACAGGTTAAAACAGCCATGGTTTCCAGGCGATACCGTTAATTACTCTATAGGTCAAGGTTACCTTACAACAACGCCGCTTCAGATCGCGCTGTTGTATGCCGCAATAGCAAATGGCGGTTATCTTGTGACCCCATATGTAGTTGACGGCCATTCAAAGCTTCCTGTTGATTTAAAGTTAAATCAAGAGTATCTTGCTTTGATCCAGAGAGGTTTGTTTAGCGTCGTCCGTTCGGGCACAGGTTCACGCGCCGGCGCTTTCGGCTTGGAAATAGCTGGAAAAACAGGAACAGCGGAAGTTCGCGGCAAGGGGGACAATGCTTTGTTTGTTGCTTACGCTCCGGTGAAACAGCCTGTTTATGTAGTTTCCGTTATGATAGAGGAAGCCGGGGCTGGCGGAGGCAGGGTCGCTGCCCCAATGGCAGGCCAGATTTTGGCTTATCTGCTTAATAAATAGAATTTGGAGGAATGTATGGCTTCTGCCGCTATAATTTTAAAAGGCGCCGGATACGGAATAAGGCTATTTGTTTCTGAAGATGCGCCGGAAACGCAAATCATTGATGAGATCCGGGGACTTCCGGAACAGAGTTTTAATCTTGCGACAGGATACGGCATCATTGTGGATCTGCAGTCAAGGCAATGCAGCGGATCATTGATAAGCAGCCTTTTAATGGAGCTTGTATGGAACAGAAACATTAATATATTATCATGGAATTCGTACCATTCAGATACCCTTGGGAAACTGAAAGCAGCAAAGTTTACAACCGGTGAATTCCGCCCGCCGTCTGATTCAGAGAATCCTGATGAAGCAGAAAATTCAGCTCTCCCGCCTCTGTTCAGGCACCGTTCTCTCAGGTCGGGAGAAAAGATAGAACACGATGGGGACGTTGTAGTATTTGGGCATGTGAACAACGGCGCAGAAATAATCGCAAGCGGAAGCATTTCAATATTTGGTAAACTAAAAGGACTGGCGCATGCCGGCGTCAATATCAGGGAAAGCAACGAGGCTTTTATATTCGCTCATTCATTTGAACCTCAACAGGTTAGGCTTGGAAATCTTGTAAATTCAAAAATTGGAGATCAAATGCCCTGGTGGAGAAAATCGGTTCTTATTTTTATGGAAGAAGGTTCCCTGATAATAAGGGAGTTATAATTTATAGACAGGAGGGGTTTAATTTGGATGAGCAGGAATCTGTTGTCATTCAAGAAACTGAACTCAAGGAAGAGTCTCAGAATCTTGAAAAAGAAAAAGCTCGCATAATAGTCGTTACATCCGGCAAAGGCGGAGTTGGCAAGACGACGTCTACTTCCAATATTGCTGTTGCGTTAGCGAAATTAGGAAAAAAAGTTGTCGCTGTGGATGCCGATATAGGCCTTAGGAATCTCGACGTGATAATGGGACTGGAAAACAGGGTCGTTTATAATTTTGTGGATGTATTGGAAGGAAACTGCAGATTGAATCAAGCGCTGGTCAGGGATAAAAGGGTAGATACATTGTACCTGCTTCCCGCTGCACAAACACGGACCAAAGACGCGGTGAATCAGGAGCAGATGATCAAGCTTTGCGGTATGTTGAGGGATGAGTTTGATCTCGTCCTGCTGGATTGTCCCGCCGGTATAGAGGGAGGATTCAAGAATGCCGCCGTAGGGGCGGATGAAGCGCTTATAGTAGTCACTCCCGAAGTCCCTTCCGTCCGCGATGCCGACCGCATAATCGGAATGCTCGAATCTATGGGAAAATCTCCCATACGCCTCATCGTGAATCGCTTACGCCCCGATATGGTACGCGGCGGAGATATGCTCGATGTGCCGGATATAATTGAAATATTAGCGATAAGCCTTATTGGGATAGTTCCCGAAGACGATAATGTCATAAGAGCCGCAAACCGTGGCGAGCCAATGACTTTTGCAAGCAAATCACCCGCCGCTCAGGCTTACATTAATATTGCAAGACGAATACTGGGAGAGGATGTTCCACTGATCCAATTTGACACCAAGCCAAGAGGTTTGCTTGGTAATATAAGAAAAATACTTGGGATATAAGGAGGAATCCTGATATGAACATTATTAAAAAGATATTGGAACTTTTTTCCACTCCGGATGATCCTAAAGAAAAATTGGAAGCGTCCGCCAAAAAAGCGAAAGAACGCCTTCAGTTTATAATTATCGATGACAGGACGGGCGTATCACCGGAATTACTTGAGATTCTACGCAACGAAATGATAAAGGTATTAAAAAAATACATGGATATTGATGAATCCCGAATTGAAATTGACATAGAAAACAGCGGGAAAACAAAGGCGCTCGCCGTCAATATACCGGTAATCCAGGTCAAGCGCGGGAGTAGTATAACAGGAAGCGAAGTATGACGGAAACGGAGTTATCAATACGGGATAAGCTTATAAAGCAGGATAAATGGCTGCTCGTTGTAGTGTGCATCCTCATTATCATCGGCATCATAACGATATTCTCGGCAGAATCCGGTTTTTCTGGCAGAGGAGCAACTTACGCCAGACGGCAGTTTGTTGCCGCTTTGGTGTCTATAGCGGTTTTTTTAACTGTTATCACTGTCGGCTGCGAGAAAATATTTGAAGCGGCATATTTCATTTATTTCTTACTGATATTTCTCTTGTTGCTGACCATACTTTTTGCTCCAAAATCCATGGGATCGCAGCGTTGGTTAACGTTAGCGGGTTTAAGCATCCAACCGTCGGAATATGCAAAAATAGCTATTTCCCTTGGGCTTTCCAAATATCTCAGCCGTAACCCTCCGCTTACGATAAAGTCATATTTGGGAGTCTTTCTTTTTGCATCTCCCGTTATAATCTTGGTTTTTATGCAGCCTGACCTTGGAAGCACGATGGTTTTCATCGCAATAACCCTGAGCGCGGTTTTTATCGCTGGAGCGCCCAAGCGTTATGTTTTTGGTACGATGGCATTCTTTATATCATTTATCCCAATCGGTTGGCAGTTTTTAAAGGAATACCAAAAAAACAGGCTCCTTGTTTTTTTCGACCCGGCCATTGACCCTCTCGGGGCGGGATATAACGCCATACAATCACGAATTGCGGTCGGGTCAGGAGGGGTATGGGGAAAAGGCTATCTTGAAGGGATGCAGAGCAAACTGCGTTTCCTGCCGGAAGCGCGCACGGACTTTATTTTCAGCGTATTTTCCGAAGAATTCGGGTTTGTTGGCTCTTTAGTGGTATTGTCCCTTTTCTGTTTCTTATTTTTACGGATATTGCAGGCAGGAATAAAAAGCCGTGACATACGTTCAAAAGTCTTGGTGACATGCGTGTGCGCGTGGATATGGTTTCAGATGTTCGAGAGCATAGGCATGAGCATGGGGCTATTACCGGTCACAGGGCTTCCGTTGCCTTTGTTCAGCTACGGAGGGAGTTCCATGGTCTCAATTTTAACAGCATTGGGGCTTGTGTCGAGCATACACAGCTCCAATTTGAAATTTTATAAGTAGAAATGTATCCGGAATTTGATGATCCGTACTGGAGTTTGCTTGCGCAGGTAAAACGCCCTTCCCGCTACAGCGGGAGCGAATGGAGAGCTTGTCTGCAGCCTCAAAACCCGGGAAACGGCAATTCAGAAAAAACGCTTTCGAAGGCGGCCCATTCAGAAAAAAGAGGGCAAACACTGATGTTTTGCCTTGCCTTTCCGGACGTTTACGAAATAGGAATGAGTTATTACGGATTTCAATTACTGGAAAATCTTTTGAACAACATTCCAAATGTACAGGCAGACCGCGTTTATTGCCCATGGTCGGATATGGAGGCGTTGCTTCGTGAATCTTCCCTTCCTATTGTTTCTATAGAGAACAAAATTCCATTAGATTTATTTGACGTAATTGGTTTTACACTCCAGCATGAACTTAGTTATACCAATATACTCACCATGCTGGACCTGTCAGGGATCCCCATCAGATCCTCCGAAAGAGGGAATAAGCACCCTCTTATCATCGGGGGAGGGCATGGCGCTCTCGTTCCTGGAGTTATCTCTCCATTCTTTGATATCTTGTGTATCGGAGACGGAGAGGAGATGTTGCCGGAGCTTTGTTCATGCATCCTCGAAACAAAGGGGGAAACGAGGGATAAGCGTTTAAAAGCGTGTTCGGATATCCAGGGGGTATATGTTCCTTCATTAGGCTCAAATAAGGTAAAACGCGTTTTCTCGATAAACATGCCGCCTATCCCGGACAGCCTCATAGTTCCTTCCGCGCCTATAGTTCATGACAGGGCTGCCGTTGAATTGTTCAGAGGATGCTCAAGGGGCTGCCGATTCTGTCAGGCAGGAATGGTGACGAGGCCGGTCCGTGAACGTAAAGCTGAAGAAGTTGTAAAAGGCATTAGAAATTTGATCTCAAAGACAGGATGGGAAGAAGCGGGACTGCTGTCCCTTGCTTCATGCGATTTCACAGACATTGAGCATGTTCTGAAGTCTCTTTCATCGAATAGTGAGGGGCATAGTGGATTTAAGGTCAGCTTGCCAAGCCTGCGTATGGACGCTTTTTCCGTTGAACTTGCGGCTGGGATGGAGCGTGTGAAACGCGGCTCATTAACTTTCGCGCCGGAGGCCGGTACCCAAAGGCTGAGAAATGTTATAAACAAAGGTGTGAACGATGAGGATATAGAATCATCCCTTACGTACGCCTTTTCAAAAGGCTGGGACAGGATAAAGCTTTACTTCATGATGGGGCTTCCGATGGAGACGGAGAAGGACCTTGAAGGAATAGTTGAAATAGCTGAAAGGGCTATGAGGATAGCGCGCGCGCAAAAAAACAAGCGCGCTCAGATAAACGTTTCCGTGGCCGGATTTGTTCCTAAAGCTCATACTCCTTTCCAATGGGAGAAACAAAATTCTATATCGGAACTCCGTGAAAAGGGGCGCATGATAAAGGGAAAAATGAGGAACAGGAATGTGACCATAAATTATCATTCTCCGGAACAAACTTTCCTGGAGGGAGTTTTCGCGCGCGGAGACTCAAGGCTTGCGAACGCCTTGGAATTGGCGTGGCGGGATGGGGCGAGGTTCGATAACTGGACTGAGACATTCGATCTTGACAGATGGAATAAAGCTTTTGAGCGGGCTCAGATTGACACTGAAACCTATACCGGAGAAAGAGCTGTATCCGAAAGCTTCAGTTGGGATTTTATTGATACGGGAGTAACTAAAAGCTTTTTATTGAGGGAAAGAGAGCGGGCGCTTTCGGAAAAGGTGACGCGTGACTGCAGATCTGCGTGCGGCAGTTGCGGCCTTCAGGAGCTTGGGTGCAACTTGAGCTCAACCGGGAGGGAAGTATAAGATGCCGCGCTATAGGATTACTTACGAAAAACGCGATTCCGCTTGCTTCGTCCCGCACATAGTGCTGCCGACGGTCTTTGCAAGGGCGGCAGGACGCGCTTCACATTCAGAAAACGGCGATTGCGAGCTGGAACCTATAATTTTTCAAATGACCGAAGGGTTTTCCCCTCATGCAAAGATGAGCTTTGCGTCTGAACTGCCTGTTGGAGTTGTCGCGCTGAAGGAACCTGTGGATATGTGGCTTATAAACATCCTTTCGGACTCACAATTCGAGTCATGGAGTAAATCTTTGCCGAAGGGTTTTAAGCTCATCAGCTTTTTTGAGGTTCCTGAAGGTAGCCCCTCAATAAGTAAAAGCTGCCATATATCAGAATATCTGTTGAAGGTACGCTCTGCCGATAAAGTGGAGCCGGTTAAAAATATTTTGTTGGACTTAGCGGAAAATATGACTGTCAGCAGCGGGAATGAAGGGGAGTTTTTTAGATTCGCCGTTGATAATCACGCAGTTACATTGGGAGTTATAGTGAAAAAACTTATATCGGAAAATGCTGTTGAAGGATGGCATGAATTGTGCATTGTCAGAGTTCGAGTGGGAGGCGTAGAATGATGGACATAAAAAATTTAATAATAATAGTAAGTTATGATGACTTTTGTAAACAATTCTTAGAAGAGCTGTTAAACAAACATGGGTATAAGACCATATTCTTCGCTAGCGAAAGGCATATTCCGGATACACTCTACAGGACCATTCCCGAACTCGTTATAATAGCGGTAAAGGAAACAGCGGCTTCCGTTTGCCGCGCTATACGCTTACTTCCTGATATCAGCAGGGTCCCAATAATTGTTTTATGCGAGTCAAATGACAGTTCAGACAGGAGTGCAGCATTCTCGGCAGGCTGTTCTGATTATGTGATTTCCCCATTCGACGAGGTGGAAATTTTGAACCGCATAGAAATTCATCTTGAAAATAAGCGTTCTCATCAATGGCTGCGGGATAAGATAACAGAACAGACTAAAGGGCTTACGGAAGCGCAGATGGAAACAATAATTGCCATGGCTGAGCTTGCGGAATCAAGAGATTCGCTCACAATGCTTCATCTTAACCGCATCAGGAGATACAGTAAAATTTTAGCTCAAAAGCTTTCCGAGGACGAACAATTCCACCGTGAAATCACTCCTGAGTTTTCAGATGTCATTTATCACGCGTCCGCACTTCACGATATAGGTAAAATCGGCGTTAAAGACGGAATACTCAATAAATATGGAAAGCTCACGGCTGAAGAGTTTGAGATAATTGCCAGCCATACGATAAAAGGCTCCATGGCGCTTGAATCAGTTATAGAAAGACACCCGAACAGCCAGTTTATTCGCATGAGCGTGGAGATAGTAAGGTTCCATCATGAAAAATGGAATGGTTCCGGCTATCCATTGGGTATAGCCGGAGAGATGATACCTTTATCCGCGCGTATAATGGCTCTTTCAGATATATATGACGCCGTGCGGTCAAAGAGGTCATATAAAGAGGCAAAAACTCATGAAGAGGCAGTGGAAGAGATAACAAAAATGAGCGGGACTCATCTTGACCCGAGAATTGTCGATGCTTTCGTTGAAATACAGGAGGAATTCATTAATATTTATGAACAAATTTCATGAGGCTAAAGTATTGGATAGAAAAATAATTGCAAATACAATTGAAAATGAGGAAACGCGCGTCGCGATCCTGGAAGACGGTCGCCTTGCCGAGGTTTTCATAGAAAGGCTATGGGAAAACCAAAAAGCCGGAGAGATTTATAAAGCGCGCGTTGAAAGCGTTTTGCAGGGAATAGAAGCTGCTTTCGTCAATTTAGGCGATGGACGCAACGCTTTTTTATACCTTAACGATGCTAAAGGACTTGATATCAGACAGAATCAGGAATTAACAGTTCAGGTAACGAAGACGGCAAGGAAAAACAAAGGTGCCAGGGTTACTACACGCATTTCCCTGCCCGGAAGGTATCTGGTATTTGTTCCGCACGGCAAAGAAAGCGGAGTATCGAGGCGCATATCGGGCGAAGAAGAGCGCAAACGCCTGAAATCCGTTGCCAAAAGACTCAGAGGCGAGGACTATGGTGTGATAATAAGAACTGTCGCTGATAACATAAGCGAGGAAGCTCTTGTTCAGGAAGTCGAAACTTTGCGCTCCCTTTGGCGTGAAATAGAACATAACTCTAAGAAACAGTCTTCCCCATGCCTTTTATACCGCGACCCCGGGCTGTTGGGGCGCGTCCTGCGGGACGAGC
>Ga0123353_10005205_pt1 | contig 17007 bp, 14 predicted proteins | sample TergutLab28metaG_3_FD_92763 | JGI IMG/M metagenome (GOLD analysis project Ga0123353, IMG submission 92763) | Labiotermes labralis P3 segment gut microbial communities from Petit-Saut dam, French Guiana - Lab288 P3 | ecosystem: Host-associated > Arthropoda: Insects > Digestive system > Gut ...
AGTGTTCATTTTCAACAACGTTATGCGCTTCGAAATATAAACGAGATCAGTACACTGAACACTTGTACACTGCCGTAGCTGAACGCAATGTGTTCACAGCTCACTGCCATGCGTCGTCGGCCGCTGTTCAGTTATGTAACACGGATCACTGTTCACCTATGTAACACCGATCACTGTTCAACTATGTAACACTGATCACTGCTCATCTGTGTAACACTGATCACTGTTCAGCTTGTAACACCGATCACTGTTCAGTTGTGTAACACTGATCACTGTTCAGTTCTGTAACACCGATCACTTTTCAGCTTTGTAACACCGATTACTGTTCAACTATGTAGCACCGATCACTGTTCAGCTAGGTAACACTGATCATTTTTCAGCTATGTAACACCGATCACTGTTCAGCGATGTAACACTAATCATTTTTCAGCTATGTAACACTGATTACCGTTCAAATTGACCACCGCAGTTCTGCACGCACTGTTCCACGCGGGTGCGACAGGGAGCAAGCAGGAGGCTGGTTCATAAAACCTGATTAAAATGCTCGTGGTGGTGTAGTGGCTGATAAGCGGGCGTGCTTTGAGAAAGCATCTTTGTTACTAGAAAATGGCTCATAAATTAGCATCGCGATGTCTGACAAACCTAATGCGGAACATCCTATATACGTCTCTGTTGAGAGATTCAAATCGTTCACAACTAATTTTATTATTAAAAATTCGTTCACACTTGCCAATAATTGAAGGCCTATGGCACACATGACCACGCTCCTTCACGTGTGTCGCTATGTTTTTACCTCTGACAATGAGAAAATATTCTTTTCCAACACGGAGTCGACGCATACCTTTCAACCCCGTAACTCCAAGCACATGCATAAGCGTATTTCCTGGCACTTTCAGGTTCTTTAACAGTTTCCTTAAAACAAAGGTGACATACAGAGACCTGTTCGGCACACAATGTTTCCGATCACTCATTTAACCCTCTAAAGGCCAGCATTAACCTGAATTACGTTTAAAGACCCAGTCCGTACCGCGCAGTAAACGCTCCATCTCGGTTACAAAATCCGATCAGTGAACACCGTTGTAGTGTCCCTGACCAGGGGATCCTCGGCCCTCTTCCTCCCGGCGACAGAGACCTTACGGGCAGACAGCCGAGCGGTGACGTGCTGCCCTGAAGATGTTAGGTTGACGTTTGGAGGATGGGTGGTTGTCGTTAAAGAGTTAAAGTCCACGGTAATATTCATATACTAATGGTTTAATATTCATTAAAATGTACAAGGGAGTAGTCCGATTGTGGATACGAGTGCAGGAGTACCGCTAATTTTTATGAGGCCCTTTGCTGTTCCGAAGTAACCGGCCTGGCTAGTGTCGAAAGAGTCCCCCCGTCTCTCAGACTCCTTGCCTAGTTACACTAAATCTGCTACATAACTCACCGCATCTCCTGCCGTCGTCTCCTTACACAGAGCACACAAAAAATACTCCGGTTACAAAAACCCTCTGTTCCCACTGTTGTACGAAGACCAAACATACGTGCAGGAATGCCTGCACATGGTCAAGTGGGGAGTGAAAATGGTGGCCAGTGAGCCGCCATGAGCCCCTGGATACTACACCTCCCCCATTTAGGGATATTGGTCAAGAAGAAGATTTACTGGCCAATCTTATGCTACATGTCTTTACTTACCGCTGGTTCGAGAAGACCCGGAAGTAACTAACGTGGGGCAAGTTGTTACCTCACTGTCGTTCTCTACTGTTTCGTCGACACTGGTCATTAACTAAGGTTCGCTGCTCTCCAGTAATCTTCTCATCACTGGAAGTACAAATACTGTTTACAATTCTGAACCTAAATAGAGTAGAGTCGTGATATTTTCATCATAAATGTACCATCTCATAAACCTTGGAAATCCTGTCCAAAAGTACCATTGACAAAAAAACAATAACATCAACCCAAAAGTATTAACATTATTACAGTTGCATCCCCATTGGCTACAAACAGGTCTAAAATTTGGTTCTCGTCAAATGCTTTAAATTCCACTCCTCACCATTAAGGATCTAAACATCTTGACCTGTAAGTCTCTACATTAAAAATCAACATTGTGGTTCAATATGTCTTTTACATTATTCGAAAATTGTAACTATACACACTCAGTAGCTGTCATATGCCATTTCTAAGGGCTAGATAAAATCTGTCTTTGTACATTCACACACTGTGCAGTAACGTACCTAATTACAGCTTTCCTACTGCTGTTCAATTACAACTTAATTGCAGTAACTCATGAAATAAAATAAACATGTCATCTTTCTGTATCTCTAATCTCCATACCTGTGGATTTATACCTGAAAACAATTTTGTTTTTACAGTTCGCTCACAGCAAAGTTGAAGTATAGACAAGGTCCCCACAATTACTGCGTATCTTTATAACAATTCTGTCAAAATAATTCTTTTTCTAATTTACGGAATTTTGTCTACCTTCCCCATCCTTCACCTTGTTCTCAAATCGAATTATTCTGAACACAACCATTCTAATTATATTGCTACAGGAACGTACACATTATACAGTTACATAAGTATACATCTGCACTAACAACATCAAATACTACTCCTACATATGTGTAAACTTCACTTATACTATCAATAAGTATATATGTGTAAACCATGCTCATATGAAGTAAAAATGCACAGACTTTCCTTATAATCAATAATATTGCGCAAGCCTTTGCTTATAGTAAGTAAACATGTTTAACCTTTGCTCATAATCAGTAAACACACCTAACCTTGTCTTACACTCAGTTAACATACGTGAACTTGCATATAGTAAGTAAACATGTGTAATTCTTGTTCATATTCATTAATCTTACGCAAGTTTTTCTTATACTCAGTAACCTTGTGTAAGCCTCACTCAGTGCAATGGGAACTTAATCGTGCGTCAGATTATCCTGACTAATTTTCAGAACTTCAATCATGTAACTAAGGAGAAATACTAAAGACTACATAATCCCATTCTCTACAATTAAAACACACTACAATATACTTGCTAAATTATTCCCTCTCTTCTACAGTTTGCTGCAATTGTATAGCATGGACACTTAACAGCAAAGTAGCAGTACGTATGTACATAACAGTGCTTAATTTTCCTATTCCCAACATTAATAAACTTTAAATCTCTTGTAATATCTTTCCTTAAGCCGCTTAATTCTGAACAGTTTCCTGTACGGTTTACCATTGCCCATTTCACAAAGAGCATTCTAATCACCAGTCAACTTCCTGAACTCTGACGTACGACTGAGCAAACTTGCAACTGTCAATTTCCTTCATTCATGGAATCTAGCGTTCCAAATAATGTATGTGGCATCTAACATACCACATTAACAACCTCACTTTTATCTTTACTTTCACTCATTCTTAGTACACACTGTTAGATTGGATCATATGTATTAGCCTATGGCTTGTTCCGTCAGCATTGTTACGATCACGTTGTAAACTGAGCTGTCATCTTTTCCGTACTTTCGTGTGCAGTCTGGCTCTGCTTTCATGGTCGTCAACTGTCCGTTATTTCAACTGGTTAAGCCTCAGTAAGTGTCTGTAAATTTTAAAATACTTTTGTGCTAATCATATAAGTTGGTTCTTCTCTCCCTATTATTTCACACTATCCTACATTTGGCGTTTCTAGTTTTCCTCTATCGTCCTCAGCGAAACATTTAGTCTGCCTCTAAAATGAGTGCTTATTTCAAACTTAACGTGACGATTTAATGGCGTTTAATATCAAATTTCAGTGTTTCTGAACTTCCGCCTACTAGCCTCCTGTACTTTAATATAAATGTCGTGGCCTAATAATACAAATAGGCTGTCTCTGCAACACTCCTCTTAAGTTATGTTGCTGTCCATGTAACCGCTGATTCACTAGTAATGTAATGTAATTTCTAATATATTCTGTCAAATTACCTCTACAAAATCCATTTATTGAAACCCTAAAGCTCGGTAATGAATTTCCTTAATACCATATAATATTTTTAATAGCCAACAACTTTCATGGCTCTAAAAATTCTGCTCATGTCTGCATTACACACACGTTCTTCTCTCTAGTGAAACTTCAAATGCCCTTAAAGTCCTCTTCTGCCAATTACGCTTTGGACATCTAAGTACTCTCTACAACCTTCATTTTGCATTCCTAACGTAACAATGCCAGTAATTTTTTTGACACACAATTTTGCATTACCTTTCATCTTAAATCATTGTTTCTTTGAACGCCACTGTAATTATTGTAAATAAATTGTAATCCTTCATCTAGTATGGTAAATATGCTTACTGTACCAAATTTTCTGCATAAATTGTAACCCTTACTTACTTCTGCCTCACATAACGAGAATAAAATCCTGCCGTATCTCTCCTGTCTTCCTTTCCTAATATTTACACAAAATCTGTACATATGGCATACCGTCGTTAATTTAACCCTGTAATGAAGGAGGAACTCATGTCCATCCGTTAAGACCACAAGTTCATATTCAACTGAGCATAAACAAAATGAAGATCAAAATGATCAAAATCATTATAGTGTCCTTCAACTAATCTGTAATAAAACATTGGCTCGCCAAATCAATGCTGCACATTGCAATTATTATCCGTATTCTCCTGACGTTTCCCATAATTCCTAATATTGTTTCTGCAGTTTCTCCTATACTCTGCCAAACGATACATCGTTCCTATTCATCTACTTACGACTTCTACCGGTATGGTTACACTAACTTGGGAATCTTGATTTCCCTAAGCTTTAACTTGTCAACATTTACCTCGAGCACGCTATTTAAATGTTGCCCATATCACTACGTTTCTCCTCAGTAACTTTCAAACTTTTCTCTTTATTTGCTTTCAAAACATTACCACCTGCTCCCTCTGCTTCTCTTTCTTTTACCGTTTGCTTTTGTTTTTTACGTAACCTTCACTATTACCGTTCTCTCTTTCTTTATTTCTGTCACACAACGATCTTCAAGCTATTCTGCAATTTACCAGTCTTAGGCTCCTTCTTCTAATGCTCGTGTCATTCACCTCAAAAGCTCATGCTAGCAGTCTATATTCCATAGCCACAATTTAAATAGTTACAAACATAACAAATTAGTCTTTCCAATGCCTTAAAAGTAAAATGTTTTCTGTTTTACTCCACACATTTCATGGCATCTGAAACAAACCTGGCCTTTTTTTGTTTCTTTCTTCGAGCATATAGCACTTTGACAAGTTTATGGACTGGCGTATCAACCCTTAGCAAGGCTCTCAGCTGCGTAACTGCGTAGTGTTCATCGCCACTGCGTAACTTCACCCAGCAGACACCCTTCTCATATTCCTGACCTTTCTAACCCCTAAACATTTACACACGGCTCGCAATCGGTCCATACCTCCACTGATCTTTCATTGTCTTATTTAACCCGACCCCAAATTACAATGCAATTTTAATACACTATGTCATTCGGTTGCCGAAATGCTGCAAGGGAAGTACATACATCAAAGAAGGTAATAACCATCCAAGGTATACACACACAAATGTAACTTTAGGAAACAGAAGTTAAACATCCTAATTATGACTGTAAAAGCATCAAGTGGATATTGTCACAATTACATGTAGTAGCCTTTATTACAAGGACCAGCACTGTATTGAATATGACAGTTATCGTCAAACACACAGCAAAATCTGTCGTAAATACATTAAATTCTGTAGCCGTTACCTATGACGTCACATAGCACAAAGCACTGCGGTAACTCAGTAACGCCTCCTAAAACACTTCAGAATCATTTACTTTAAAATTTCGGTATGTATTAATAATTCAAAACAACAGGAATCGAAATTCACGTGCCGTGTTCTTTCTTAACTGAAACCGCGCTTCCAATTTAAGCAATCAATATTTCGTATACGCTCACTGTAATAATGTGACAGTTACAATCCCTGATGTCTCATTCTTTACAACCCAAAACTTTACGGATTTCTTGCAAGGCGGTACAAAAAAAAAGCTGTATTAAAAATTTGTCTCGTTTAGTGTCTGCCATTACAAAATTTTATTACCTCTTGCCTCATACAAATCGAAAGTGGCACCATAATAATCTTACTAAATGTAATACGTTTACATTACGACAAATCTGATGTCACTCATATCTCACACAATGAATGTACAAACGTGTTTCAATTTCTTTCTCTTCCTGGTCATACAAGTAACAAATTCCAACTTAAAATCTTAACTCACGTAACCTGTATTCCTGTGCCAAACCTTCCTTTGAAATAAACGTTTCACATGCAATTGGGTCAGTTTCTCATTGCCCTAGTTTCATAACAGGCAGAATTACTTATATGTTACAAATTATTTTTGTTCGCAATCCCGACAATCTCTCCTCCCTGTCTCACTATTTCTAATTCTCGGTCGGCAGTTTTTTTAACTCATAGCTACTACCACTACAATGTCACATCTAAGCTTCAAAATACACCCTTCTATAAGCTGTCCAAAGAGCTGTGTCTCCATATCAATTCTAATTTCACTTCCTGTAACAATTTCTCTACGGCTAAAATGAACCCTAACTTCCACTAACAATCTATCATACATTTTTCCCATCACACATTATTAGTTTCCACGTCGCTGCCTGTAAACAATTATGCCGATTTTATGACCTCTTCTACTAAATCTCAATGATGCTTCTCTCTTTACACACCTAACGTGTATTTAAAATGAATGACCTCTCACTGTAAAAATGCAGACAGAACCTTCCTTTCTGCTAAATAGCATCAGCTCTTGCATTCGCTAACAAACTTATTGTTAATACTCCTACTTGTTCTTTCAAAGCCTTCGTATTCGGTGCCGCCATTTAAACAACTCTCACCTTTACCTAAGCTCACCGCAAGGGGCACATCGGGGCTGCTCCTCTGATCCCTTGTGGTTCCTATCTCTCACCCCGTGCAGACCCACATATCTGCCAACTGTGCGTGTCTATTCATGCCTACCGTATCATTTGCAACAATACTCTCTCACAATAAAACCTCAATTAACAATACAGCTGCTCTGTAGCACATCCTATATATCTTTACTAATACCTCCAAAACTTTTGTGCAGCTCTCCCTTACTAACTTCTCAATTAACTCTTACAGTCTATTGACTCTTACAACGTACATCGACTCTTACAGCTCTACGGCTTCTCTTCCAATAACCTCTTAAAAATTCCTTATATGTTCTGCAACTGAAACTATATTAACCCCGCGTCCAGGGTGCATAAGGCCCTATAGATTTACTCGGGTTGTGAACCCAGGATCCTCTACGAGATCCTCCCTCAGAACATCTCTCCACAACGTTACCTCCATCACTTGCTGCACTAACACTCGGACATATACCCAGAATCCTCTACTAGATCCTCTCAACAGCTACATAAATTATTTTCATTACGGTACGTCATTCACTGATACGCGGCTATAAAGAGGCACCCTACCGGCCTTCTCATACTTCCGATACTTCTAAACATTGACAATTCTCCTCTCACTAGCTGATAGTAAATACCAAGGACAACACCCCTCAACTAAACATGCGGCGGCCACACAAATGACTAAACTTCTTTTAATTCCGTAATTCTTGACAGAAGTTTATTTCTTATCCAAAAGTTGGCAAATTAGCTCCATAGTATCAGGCATACTACAAATCTGCCTCCCAAGGATTCCATTTCATTTTCAGTGTCCAACAAACTCGTGTCTCATGCTAAAGTAATTACAGCAGCGTTCTTTGTCTCAAGTATCGAACACAATTTTTTTATTACCAAGAAAAACACATTGAACATTACAGTTACTGATGCATACAAGCTACTTCTACCAACGTACCTACACTGCCAGGTTTCGTGATACAAGCTATGTTACATTTTAATTAATTCACAACATTGTACGCTATTTGTATTCTATATAGCACATCCTAACCATTGAATGCGCAGAATGGGATTAAAACCAAAAATGCGTTCCCTTGTGCGATAATTTGTAAGAGCGCCTGAATGTGGCTTACCTCGTAGAAATGTGATGCGACTACGAAGGCTGCTGTAGGCAGGAGGACGTCCTTCGTAATTGGCTGCGGCTGGTCGGGTAGAAATACTGGACTGGAACCCGACAAACAACTGTGGCTATTTAGACTACGGCCTCTGGTTCTGCACTCGTTCAGCTGCGGATGTCCACCTCAGCTTTACCTGGTTACGGCGGAGATGGCAATAGCGGCACCAGCTGGCGATCTTCTTTTCATCGGCAGTCCTCGAGGAAACGGCGCGTGCCATGCCACGGAGGTCGCTTACACCCCAAGCGATGTTATCGGAAGACCGCAGTGGCGGATAGTTATCACACTAATCGGACACAGAAAAGGACGGCGGCGGGGCACAACTTAACCCAGCTGGCTGGACGTTGGGCACTGCGCGCTACTTTTCCCAACGGCGGCAAGCTGTATACAGTCTGTCTGCTGCGGACAGGATCGGCTCCTCGGTACCTCTTAATCAAACGGACTCCAAATAGGCCCGGGAGATGTTGAAGCGATGTGTCGTTCAAGTGACCAGCCAGAAACGAACTCGCAGGATGATGATTAATCTGTTGATGACTATTGACGGAGATGGCCGACGACGCCACACCCCACACCTGACACCAAATTTTTATTAGTGTCCACGACCAGGGGATCCTCGGCCCTCTTCGCCCCGGCGACAGATACCTTAAGGGCAGACAGACGAGCGGTGACGTGCTGCCCTGAAGATGGTAGGTTGAAGTTTGGAGGATGGGTGGTTGACGTTAAAGAGTTAAAGTCCACGGTAATATCCATATACTAATGGTTTAATAGTCATTAAAATGTACAAGGGAGTAGTCCGATTGTGGAGACGAGTGCAGGAGTACCGCTAATTTTTATGAGGCCCTTCGCTGTTCCGAAGTAATCGGCCTGGCTGGTGTCGAAAGAGTCCCCCCGTATCTCAGACTCCTTGCCTAGTTACACTAAATCTGCTACATAACTCACCACATCTCCTGCCGTCGTCTCCTTACAGGGAGCACACAAAAAATACTCCGGTTATAAAAACCCTCTGTTCCCAATGTTGTACGAAGGCCAAACATACGTGCAGGAATGCCTGCACATGGTCAAGTGGGGATGCAAATGGTGGCTAGTGAGCCGCCATGAGCCCCTGGATACTACACCGTATAGGGAAATAATCGCAGTCTGTTCTGAGATTTATACAAACATATAAATAACAGTCTGTGTGGGCACCGCGCATAATTATTACGCGCATACGCAAAAACGCGAAAAGCGACTACTAGCTTTGTCATGTCCGTCCTCATGGAATAACTCGGCTCCGTTTGGAGGAATTTTCATGAAACTTGATATTGGAGTGTTTTTCGAAAAGTCTGTCAAACAGTTTAAGTTTAATTAAAATCCGTTAAGAATAACGGGTAATTTACATGAAGACGTACGTGCATTTATGATAGCATCTCGCCGAATTACTCGTAAAATGAGAAATGTATCAGACAAAACGTGTACAGAAAATGAAAAAACATTTTATGTTCATAACCTTTACCGAACGTCGTGTCGTTTATAAGGCAGGTAGGTTTCCACCCTTCTTATAGGCCACGAAGGCCCTAGAGAGAGTGGAGGCATAGCTCTACTCTTTCTAGGACCTCGGCACTAGATAGGAGGGGGGTCAGCCCAACGCCCCGGCCGCCTCTACCACCGGGAAAGACCCGGTACTCATTGTACAGGAGGCTGGGTGGGCCCCAAGGCCGGTCTGGACGGGAGGAAAATCTCGTCCCCACCGGGATTCTATCCCCGACCGTCCAGCCCGTAGTCAGTCGCTATACCGACTGAGCTACCCGGCCCACGCCGTTTAAAATGTAATGTGGAAAAATATGGTACAACTGGACGGGCCAGAGATGACAATATAATACTGTGCATGCTCTTTGGATACAGGATAACAAAGGCTACAGACACACACTCAGAATATGTAATATTCATTGCTTTCCCATGAGAGTAATGGTCATGTGAACGCGCCTCAATACATAGATACGTACACTTCCTCGATTGCTAATGTTAAACCTGGTGGTGCGTGCTTGTCCGTTGCAAGATTTTATAGCTGCACGGAATACATTTCTTAGGGTTCAACTCGTTCAGCTGGTAACGACATTTTCCGTTACACTGATCTCCGCAAGCCATCAGTATCTTAGTAAATGTAAGGGTTGGCATTATGGCTAGGTTATTGTAATGGAGGACATCCCGTTGTGTTTGAATTCAACAGTAAAGCAAATTGTTTTCAAGCTACCGTCAAAACACAAAAACAGTGTATAAATATTAGTGTCTTAACGTGGCAACATGTTGCGGTCTTATTAGACCATCTTGAGGTCAGCATTCAGAGATACGAGGTACAGTCATTGCACTGGTTGTACCTCATATCTCTGAATGCTGGCTACAATAAAATACAAATATTTATACACTGTCGTTGTGTTTTGACGGTAACTTTGAAAGAATTATGGTTAGGTATTACACTTAGCACAGACATTTGCCTTTTACAGCACACCACTGTTGTTGTGCCAACAGCCTTGCAGCCATTCGAGTTGTTCCACCGCTCCCGCGCAGCATCTGCCGTGAAGTTGTGCATCCACATGATTAACCCTTATCCTGCTAACGTGGAGAATATGGTGAGCTCCTAATAACGCCAGCAAATGGCAGATGGGATTTAACTCGGCGTTTAAAGGGTTAAATAAATACATAAAAAGACAGGGAACGTGCTATAACGTAATAATGGGGGCGTTCGTTCAACCATTGCTGCAGCAGCATAGCAATAAATATTGCATATTCCGAGTGTGTATTTGCATCCTTAGGTACCCAGCATGAAATGCGCAAGCACCATGTTGTCATCTGTGGACTGCCTGGCTGTACAGTATTCTTCCACATTATCTCACAAAGGGCACGTTTTTCGGGGGGGGGGATTATTGAACATAAAAGGTGTTTTTTTTATAACATTTGTTTCAAACATTTCTCATTCTAAGTAATGAGCGAGATATGATCAAAAACATATACTGGTCTTCATGTAAAGTACCCGTTATTCCTGTCCGGTTTTAATGAAACTTGAATTTCCTCGACGGATTTTCGAACAGTCAACATCAAATTTCACGAAAATCCGTTCACTGGGAGCCAAGTTGTTCCATTGGTGCAAACGGACGGAGGCATGACGAAGTAAAACTGCGAAAAGCGCCTACACACAGAAATTATAAAATACCGTAATATTAATTTCAGCCAATTCGACACGCGCAATAAGCGCCCAATCAAACGACACGAGCAGATGAAGCTATAATGTTTTGACATTTCTGTAATAATTGGAAGGCCCGAGAAGAAGCGCCGCAGTCGACAGATGTGGCCTGCCTAACGACAGATGTGGCCTGTCTAACAACAGATTTGGCCTGCCTAACGACAGATGTGGCCTGCCTAACGACAGATGTGACCTGCCTAATGACAGATGTGACCTACCGCCACACGCAATTTCAGATGTGGCCTGCCGCTACACGTGATTTTCAGTTTAAATGTTAATGAAGTTATGAAGACGGCAAATAACAAGTCTACTGTCAATTAATCACAACAGGATGCCTTGCGTACAAAATCAACAAATCCAGTGTTCAGCCTTATTTAAACGGTTGGAGCATCAACAGCACACACTGAAATTCGGCAACAGAAGGCACAGCATACGCACTGACCACCTCTCGTAATTTAACCGTTTCCCATCTTAATGAACCGCGCGCACACACACACACACACACACATTTGCTGCGCGCTAACACTACATCTCCGCACATAATGTGGGGGGGTCACCAAAACAAAGTACCACGAGGGACCGCGGCCTCTTCTAAATCCGAACCTGAGCCAATACAACTATTCCCTACAGGAATTCACAAAATCTGCATTCCTGATGTACAGATATCTAATCCGACTGACCTACCGCTCTAGAATTATTGTTTGTTTGCTTCAATTTTTTGAAGAAGTCATTGCGATGTTAAGAATACAATGTACGTTCAAGCTGACGGGTACAGACGGCAGTTTTGAATCGTCGCCATGTTTGTAAATGGAGGTTTTGATGATTGCACAGCGGCGTCATCGGGGATTCCCGTCTGCTACATGACACGACATTGGGTCGCCTGGTGCGTGCTTCCCGACTTTCGAAAGAACCTACTGCCTTCACTTCCGGCTTGACTGAAGACTACCGAATTTGGTTAAAACCAAGACGGTATGTTCCTCCGAAACGTCGGTAACCACTTACCAAGCGACGCAGCGTCACATCGCGGAAGACCATAGTCCCCGCCAACCTATGAGCAACACTCCATACGCTGTCTGCACCGCACCGACTGTTATCAGGTACGTATTTCCGACAAACCACAAGCTATATACATCGTTCGCATGGCAGCCATATCACACTCTACATCAACAGTACCTCAACAAAGCTGCATATTTTTCGCAAGACCTAAGACCGAACATCACACAGACCCTAAACGGACTGCCGCCAGTGTCGCTGTCACCTTTCAGATTCGCGGATCCGCCATGTTCTTGTTATTGTCTGCAGGAAATTATAAAAGTTCGGAAATATGGTGTACTGAAAGGTAGAATTTTGTATGACGTTCCGTGAAAACCGTCACGTGATGAGGGAAGGGTACATGCCAACAGAACTAAGCAAACACGCACGCACGCACGTTTCACACGCCTTCAGGAAGACGGTTACGCCAAACACCTGCGTTACGTCAGCCATCACTTACGTAAACTCGGAACTACGTGTGTGTAATTTTCCGAGAGCTATTGGCACTCTCTCCATTGACTTGTGTACTGTACCCACAATTACTTAAACGGTCTACACAATTACACTTTGCTTAGCGTCTCGGTACACACTTACTGGATTAACAGAGCTCCCACACGCACTCAAACACGTGCAATCAGTCGGTATAGCAACTCGCTGGTACCTGAACGGTCCGCGGTTCGAAGCCCGGTGGGGACGAGATTATCCTTACCCCTCAAGACCAGCCCTGGTGCCCAGCCAGCTTCCTGTACAATGGGAACCGGGTCTTTCTCCCCGAGGGTAAAACCGGGAGAGTTGTGGCGTTAAACACCCGCCCTTGTTTAGCGCCGAGATTAAAGAAAGAGCGGAGCTATACCTCTACTCTCCCTGTCTTGGACTTCATGGATGCTGTAATTTGCGGCACGGAACTGTGAGCGTGCAAGGACTGCAGCTGACTGCATGAGACGTAACACTGCGTGTTACGTTCCGACAGGCCTTCAGGGTCAAGCAGTCCAACAACAAGTCACAGTGTCAAATCCCGGAAGACCTCAATCCTCAGCTGTACCACCGCTGTGAGAACCTCAAATGTCGCATGACTATGGACATTGCACAGACAGAGGTCAACATTAATAATGTGGGCTGAGATCTGCACTCTTCTGGGATGTTACGCAGCGTAGAGTAGTAACTCCTTATCGACGTTACAGGACAAGCTATCGGTGCCACATTCAAGGGTAAAGAAATCCATCTTTCTTGGCCCTTGAAGATGGGGCGGATAGGTTGTCCCGAAATGCCGGTAATTAATTGCCAGTACAGCTGCGTAAGGTCCATCAGCAGCACCGATCTTATCTACATCGCGTCGGAAGCCTGAAATCACGCATTAATATTGTGGGCTCGTGTCCAAATCGTTCGTACCGGCTCTGGAGCCCACCAAGCTCTTTCCCGGGGGCAAAGCGGCCGGAGCGTGACATTAACCACTCCACTCATTAAGAATGTGTGGAGTCTTGTCTTCACAGCGCGGACAGGGAAAACTTTACCTTCATGGGTAAGGTCATCGCGTAGTCTGGTAGATGTCCACCGACGTTTCGGGGGACCATATTGTCGCCGGTATAACACCAACTGTATGTTGCGAGATTCTTGCCAGACGTAACTATATGGGGAAAAAAAACTGCATAGCGTTGCTGCGTAAATTCGAGTGGTACAGCAGGCAGCCACTGTGCCCACAGCCACCACGAAGACTGTGTAATGTTCTTCAGTCCCTTCTCAAACCAACACTGGACTGCAAGCCTGTTCTGGCTTCAGTTCGGAAGATTTTCAAGTGTACGGACGTCCCCGCTGCGTTGTGAACAGCAGTTCGAACACAAGCCTTAAGGTTCGTTCAGGCGATAGCATTCCCGGGGTCACATATTTCGATTCCGAGCCAGTACCGACTAACGTCACCCTTTTAAATCTAGCATTAACCTGAGTTACATTTCAAGACCCAGTCCGTACCGCGCAGTAAACACTCTCCATCGCGATTATAAAAACCAGCCAGTTAATGCTGTATAGGGAAATAATCGCTGTTTGTTCTCAGATCCACATAAAACACATAATTGCAGTCTGTGGGCAGAACGTGGCATTGTGAATGTAAACTGGTGGTACATATAGTAAACACTGGGCTTTTCGTGGTTATTTAGGGAGTGTATTTAAGGCAAAAATGGAGCAGTGACCAAAAACAGGCCACAAACGCTTCCTTGGACATCCTACACAACCGTCATCAACCACACACAAAATTTTATTCCGTCGAGCTTAGTTCCATATACAGACGGAACTAACGAGGACATGTGGATTTCGACGTAACTGGTCAACTACCGAACAGATATTCCACAGTCCAACAACCGCTTACCAGAACTGGCACTGCAGTATCAACCGTACGGAAAAGGGATATAGGCCGCCCGGGAAGAAAACGGAGAGGACAGGATCATCCGAGAGCGAATGAGTTGCACAGGACAGGACGTACCGTGCAGCACTAGGTGATGACACTGCAGTGGACAGACGAATAGGCAGGCAGGCAGGCCTACTGCAGGACAACTGGGAAAACAGGCATCATACCGTAATCAGCTGTATATAGCCTTGCAAGGCGCCTGGTTGAGTCATGAGGAAGATTTGTCACGTTACCGCACTAAGCTTGGTGTGTCTGTGAAAATACTATGTCAATTGGAAGTGGCTAAATGAAATCCGCAGCGTCTATACTATATTTCCTACTCAGAACGGTCTGCTGTACGCCATTACTTTTCAACTCTGCTTACAATGCCACTAGGAACCCCGAAGAAAACCATGAAAAAAATAAATTTAATGGATAAAAACATCAGCTGCTCTGTACATGCTGAAGACGCTAATTTCTTGGGTGAAAACATGAATAGTATCGCGAAAAACACAGATACTTTGTTAGCCGCTAATAAGGAGGTTCGTCGAAAAGTAAATACTGTGAAAAACATAATGTCTGTGTCTTGTGAACAGAACGCAAGACAAAACAACCACATAAAGATACGCCATAAATAGTTTGAATGTGTGGAAAAGTTCAAACATTTGGGACCAAACACAACAAATCAAAACTGCATGCATTACTAAATTAGGAGCTGATTAAAGTAAGGGACTGCTTCCTGCCGTTCGGGCCAGAATCTTCTGTCTTCCCGTTTACTGCCTAAAAATATAAATGGACATAAAGAAAAGTGTGGACTTTCCTGGTGTCCTCCATGGTTAACTGTGTGCCTGGTCTGTCACACTGCGGTATGCAGAGGCTGAGGATGTTCGAGAACTGGGTGCTGGGGAGAATATGTGGGCCTAAGAGGGATCAGGTAACAAGGCAGTGGAGAAGACTGAATAATGAGGTGTTTACTGACCAGTACTGCACACCAAAAATGTTTGCGGTGATAAAATCGAGAAGAATGGGGTGGGCGGGGCATGTGACACGGACAGGAGATAGGGTAGGTGCATGCAAGGGTTTGGTGGGAGACCTGAGAGAAAAAGACAGCTTGCAAGACCTACTCGTGGATGGGACGAGAATATTTAAATGGATGTTAATGGAACAGGACAGGAGGGCGTGAACTCTATTAATCTAGTTCTGGATAGGAACCAGCAGCATCGGGCTGTTGTGACACAGTAATGAACCTTCGTGTTACAAACAACGCGGGAAATTTCTTGAGTAGCTGAGGAACTATCAGCTTATCAAACGGACTGTGCTCTGCTCCGCCAGTTAGTCAGTCAGGATTTTGCGAACTTCTGTAGAATTATAAACACCCACATCTGTTTTGAGGATGAAAAATCTCTCTCGTTTCTTAGAAGGTGTGACTCCCTCGTGTCATCGATTTGAAGGAGGAAAATCCAGTATTGATTAAAGGTATCACATTTGTAGACTGACGTAAGAAGTTGAGGAATGGGAAGAACGCTGTGTGCAAGAGCTTAAGTGTTGATAATTAGTTAGACTAACGGCGGTCTCATTACTGTTAAAGTTCGTCACGGTGTGTGTGTGTGTGTGTGTGTGTGTGCGCGCGTGTTTGCGCTTGTGCGTGTATGTGTGTGCGTGTGCGTGCGTGCGTGTGCGTGCGTGCGTGTATGTGTGTGCGTATGCGTATGTGTGTGTGTGCGTGTGCGCGAGTGTGTCCATTTGTGTCTAGCAACTCAGCCGGCACAGCTCGGTCACTATAGCCCAGAGCGGGGTTTACTAGTTGCGTCCCGCGGTAACTTTTCAGGCATAACAGTCGTCTACCAGACTCTCGAGGGTCAGAATATTTGTTGCGTCACGCGGTCAGTTTTCAGCTGTACCAGTTGTGTCCCATGTTGCTGGAGTGAAGATGGAACCAGTGAAAGTTGCTGAAGTGATACGTAGTGAAAAAGGGGAAAGATCTCCTTGTCATTATGGGCTTGAAGTTCCGTTTCCAAAAAATTCTTGCTGACAATATGGAACGATGTTGTTGTACAGGGTGGGGCAAAATACCCCCCTACTTTCAGTAGGGCATTGTGAAGGGAGGGGAGACCGTAGAAGGGTGGGGTTGGGCTCGAAAGGTGCAGGTCGTTGGGAAGTTCCCATTACAACACTCCGCAGTCGTAAAGATGGTGTGGTTCAACGAGCAACGCACATTTGCCGTCGAAACCTACTTTTCGCAAAGTCACTCTATCGTAGCGGTGCAGCGTGCGTTCCGTACTCGCTACCAAATCCCCCCTCGGGACCGAGTACAGGACCGAAAATCCATTCTG
>Ga0123353_10005206_pt1 | contig 17007 bp, 15 predicted proteins | sample TergutLab28metaG_3_FD_92763 | JGI IMG/M metagenome (GOLD analysis project Ga0123353, IMG submission 92763) | Labiotermes labralis P3 segment gut microbial communities from Petit-Saut dam, French Guiana - Lab288 P3 | ecosystem: Host-associated > Arthropoda: Insects > Digestive system > Gut ...
GACCCCAGGGCCATAGTGCGATCGGAAGGATTTTATGTCAATGAAAAATCCAATGACACCAGCTGGGATCGAGCCAGCGACCTTCCGATTTGTAGCACAGCACCTTAACCACTGTGCTACCGCATCTCACTCAGAGTATGAAGCAAAAAAATACGTATAAAGTTGCATACGATCTAATACAAACTGCTGCCAAAGCTTTTGTCGCCAGCGTGGTGAGATTTGTGGCTCTGACGGATTACTATCGGATGCCGGTGCGAACACCAAACGTAGAACACACACACACACACACACACACACACAAGTTCGTGCGACGGCATAAAATATTCGTATCAAGTTACAATATGCCTTCAGTTATCAAATGACGCAGCACAATATTTCGCGCACTAGCCATACTGTCATTCTAAATCTGTCCTGGAAGTTTAATACGCTGCGCCATACAAGACTGGCCCAGCCCACAACGAATTCCGCTATTGGTCCTTCTAACCTGCGCGTTTCCATTTGCCCCCAGTACTTCCAGCTTGCACATCTTAGCACTGAGCCATGCAGTTCAAAATTCCAACTTCCTAACGTTGACTGCACTTGCACAAATAAAGGCGCTGCAGAAGGTCTTTCCTGAAGCCGGCGTACAAACGGCATAGCTTGCTCGGAACAACCTTAAATTATTTACATAATCCTGTTCAATATTCAATTAAATAAACGGTATTCCAAATAGCAATTCACAGTTACGAAGACAATACACAACGCTTAAAATAATACACCTTCAAAATGCAATTCAATAGCTGGAAAAGGTCTTCTGTCCATCTTTATCATCCGCATACATTCCGAAACTAGCACCAGTGTCTATATGAAGTCGTGTAGTTAACAACGTAATGTTCGTTAATCTAGTTTTGTGTAAAAAAACAAAGACAATCGGACTTTACTGAAACGTTCGGGACGAAGAGGGTCAAATAATGAGTGTAATACGAAAGGTCGAAGAGAAGTGAAAACTTATGAATAATAAATGCTGGTGTATTTTCGGTGACAAGATGAAAGAGCGAAGGCCTAAAAGGCCTGGAGAAAAGACTGGATAAGAAGGGATCAGAAGTATATAGAGAGAGAAAACGGAATGTCGTCCAACCAACCGCAGCGCCTTGGCCACCAGCCCTGCTCTGCCTCAATTCCCATACTATGAAGAAGTGCTTCTTTTTTTTTTTTTCGATGTCTAATTTGAATTCTCATTACACAGATGGAATGAGCTGAAGCACGTCAAATGGTACATGTAAAAACTGGTGCTTGGGAAGTTACGAGTTCGGTCGTATATAAATAAAGTGTCGTTTAGGGAATAGTTACATGGAAACCGAGAGAGGAGTATAATTCTCACCTAACAGCTATACACTAACTTTTGTGGACAATTTAGCGCTCTGAGTGTCTGAAAACATGCGTCAGGAAAATATTTCCACTTAAATGAAGCTGGCAGTTTCGGTTATAACGCAACGCATAAAGTCGGAATTTAGACCACCTGGGAAGGACGGGGAGAAAGATCCAAAATAACACAATATAAGTTGAACATGTCCTCGGACGACGAGACAAACTAATTGAAATTTCGATGGGACGACGATATTATGACTACTTTCGGTAAATAACATTGTAAAGAAGTGTATAGTGCACTAGTCTGGATAAGTGCAACGTACTCTCGTGCGCTACGGTATTGTAGCATTCATTTTCGTAACTACAGGGTGAATATAAATTAGAAGATGCGAAACAATGAACGGTGATAATTTTGGGTTATCCACTGTTTCCCACTGGGGCAAAATTCAGAGAACTGCACTTACTACAAGATGGAGCACCACCAAATTTTAAGGTTCCTAATCGTTTCTTTCCATCCGAAGTAACTTTCTTACTAGCGCCTCACACATATGCGTGCTACTTTATGGTACTCGCGCTCAGTAAATTAACATCCGCAGACCCGACGTGTCGCTTATAGAACTCACTCCTCCTAATCCCCCTGCACCTCACTCATGAAGTCAGAAAACAGTGAAGTATCTTTAACGGCAAACGCCTAGCATCATTTTCACTACCGACCGACCTGGAATGGAGCTATCGTTTTTGGTTGTCACCAGACCCCGCGTTCCCTCGCTCGGAATGCCCTAAGTCTACTGAAGCATAAACACCAACAATTTTACGGTGTAATGAAGAACTGTGTGCAGTGACAGACTGAACTACTGCATTAGTGTACTGCACTTCATAGGGGTGACAAACAAAAAGCATTCAGCGTCATCCTATTATACTCGTAGTAAAATGCACCTCTGCAGATTCTTGGTAACACATTTGGTAGGATTCTTCGGCATAAGACCCCCCCCCCCCCGCCTCAAGAGCTCTCAGACACACAATAGAACAGACGTCGAGAACACGGGCATACATAAAAGCTACCACACAGAACATGAACCCGCGACATTCATCAGTCAGACACAAGCACCCTACACCGCGCATCAGGATAACACAGCATTAGACTTCAGTGTCAACTTAACAGCACGATGCCAACAATTCTCCGCAAAGATCTCTCTTTGGAGCTGCCGAACGAAGTCCACATCTTGCTCTCAAACGACAAAGAACACAAAACTGCTACACGACTGTCGAACCGCAGTTCCACTGTTTCACACGTAACTAACTTTGCCACCTTTTTCTCTCTCCCCCCTCCCCCACTCGCATTCGGGCGGTTCTGCAGATGAGATATGGAAATAAAGCAGACGCACATTTCCTAAGTCCCCATTTTCCCTGACAAACTATGAAATACACATACACACATATATGACAAGAACAAAGCCAAGATAAACGTCTTCATATTTTTTTGATGTTTCACTGACCGTGCATCTCAGTATAATCTCAGTAATTCATGCATTTAATGCACAAATTCTTGTTTTATAATAAGTTTATTATATTCCTCTACATGTTTCGAGCACTATGTGCTCATCATCATGAGGTCAAAACTGTATTATACAGCATCTAGTATCATCACACCTGTAGATGGCCGTCCGGTGCACCCTGGTGACGAGCACACAGTGCTAGAAACATGTAGAGGAATATAATAAACTTATTATAAAACAAGAATTTGCGCATTAAGTTGGTCAATTGCTAAGATTAAACGCCTTCATGAACGCTCTGTGAGTTGCTGTAGCCTCTTTTAAGCATTACGCAACTAAAAACACACTATTAGACATGTGCGAGTGCGTCCTTGTTTCACCAGATTGTCAGCTCTTTGGAGCTTCATATTGTCATCTGCGTCACTCGACACACACACACACACACACACACACAAAAGCTTACATACCGTGCGAATATAAGACAGACTATGAAAAATTACTTTTACATCTCGCCAAATTGCATGTTCCTATAAATAAAAAGATACGTCACAAAGCGTAGAGAAGAAAACCAACCAGATGCTACTGAATGCTTTATTGACTTACAATCTGCTCAACATGTTTCGGGCACTTATATGCCCATCATCAGGACCTCGAGACTACACTTGTGTTACTGCCGCATATGGTGTGTAAAGCCTTTGTTGCTGGTGGTCGGCGGTCAGGGGCAGGGCAGCAGGCTATGCGTCCGGGACGCATAGCCTGCTGCCCTCGAGCTCCTGATGATGGGCAAATAAGTGGCCGAAACATGTTGAGCAGATTATAAGTGCAATAAAGCATTCAGTAGTATCTAGTTGGTTTCCTTCTCTACTCTTATACTACGATGCACGGACAAACATACATCAAATTCTTACGTCACAAAGTACCCTTAATGAAACCTGACGCAACACGCCGCACGCTCTTACAGAACGTAACACAAAATCAGCTGGCCTGCGATTAATACGTGTATGCTGACAGTCGCAATATCACAGTTGGTATCTTCTGAGGCAACGACGGTCCATTAACAAAAATTATAAACACGAACGCCTACATCAGGTATGAGTTAAGGGAACTCAATGCCTGGACTCAGTTCGATAACCCAGCCCTTTGCCATTAACAAAACCTCAGTGCCGTACCTACGAAGCCTTGCGTGTATTAACTCTACGAAACACAGAGTTCGGCTAATCAAGTAGTTTCCGCATTTTACAATGCCCGAAGTTTCAGCACCATCTCGACATCTGTCCATATCTTGTGCTTGATGAAACAAATCCTCGGCCTCACATTCATAATTCTTCATCTTAATATTATGTTCCCACTCAAGCCAACATCTTCCACGTGGTCCTTTTGTTTCAGGTTTCCTCACAAAAACCCTACATGCATGTTCCTTATCCCCCATGTATGCCACGCGACATTCATCTCCTCATACTTCATCATCCTAGTATTACCTGGTAAGAGAACCAATCGTAAATATTTTCATTGCGCCATTTTATCCAGCTTCGTCCTACTTCCTCTGCTCAAAACTAAAGTCTATCTTCTACCCCCAAACCGAGCGAACATGTTTCACACCCATACCAAATGCAAAATTATAGTTCGTATATGTAACCACAGAATATCCAAAGGCATGTCTGTAAACTTCGTATGTGTAAACACAGAATATCCACAGGCACAGAGAGCAAACGAGACGACCAAAAATTCTGGATCGAACAGTACCAGGCATTCCCCAAATTTAAACTGCTCTTGGTTTCTTCACATATCCATTCCGATTTGCTTGTATAGTCAACAAATATATGGACTTGGCCACAGTTTCAAAGAACTAATTAGACATCATCTTGTTTTGTTTTGTCCTGCATTCTGTTGACCAGGAATGAACGTAAACTTAATGCTTTCTACACAGTTACCTCTAGACCAGCCTCATCCTTAGCGACTAATAAATCTTCTGTGTTTCTCCTTAGGATATTTATATTTTCGTCCAGTAAATTAGCATCAACTACACTATATAACGAGTACTGTTCAACTGAATCCCTCCCGGTTGGTTTACTTGGGCCTTTCGAAAGGCACATTGCCACGGTAAAATGCAATAGCAATCGAGCATCTCAACGTTTCAAGCCATTCTAAATAGACAACAGACAAGTTTTTGCATATCTCGAATTTCCTTTTGTGTTGAGAGAAACGAAAAATTAAAAAATTCTCCGTGGAAATCTAACCGTTACGTAAATATATAGAGCTAACAGCAATGCTCGTGGAGATTACATGGATACGCTAATATAAACTTACAGACATGCCGGTGGAGATTATACGGTTACACAGGTATAACGTTTATAGACATGCACATGGAGATTATACAGTTACAGAAATATGAAGCTTATAAACATGTTTATGGAGATTCTATGGTTACACAGACGTAAAATTTATAAACATGCTTGTGGAAATTATACGGTTACGTTGATATAAACTGTATAGTCATGCCTGTGGAGATCGTATGGTTTCACAGATACCAAGTGTATAAATACGCGTATGGTGATTCTATGGTTACAAAGATATTAAGTTTATAAACATGCTTGTGGAAATTACACGGGTACGCTGCTATAAACTGTACAGACATGCCTGCGGATATTCTGTGGTTACATAACGAAGTTTACAGACATGCCTGTGGATATTCCGTGGTTACAGATACGAAGTTCACAGACATGTCTGTGGATATTCTGTGGTTACACATACGAAGTTTACTCACATGTCAGTGGATATTCTGTGGTTACACATATGAAGTTTACAGACATGTCTGTGGATATTCTGTGGTTACATATACGAAGTTTACTCACATGCCTGTGGACATTCTGTGGTTACATATACGAAGTTTACTCACATGCCGGCGGATATTCTGTGTTTACACATATGAAGTTTACAGACGTGCCTGGGGATATTCTGTGTTTACACATAAAAAGTTTACAGACATGTCTGTGGATATTCTGTGGTTACATGTACGAAGTTTACTCACATGCCTGTGGATATTCTGTGGTTACACATACGAAGTTTACTCGCATGCCTGTGAATATTCTGTAGTTACATACATGAAGTTTACTCACATGCTGGCGGATATTCTGTGGTTACATATACGAAGTTTACTCACATGCTGGCGGATATTCTGTGGTTACATATACGAAGTTTACAGACATGTCTGTGGATATTCTGTGGTTACATATGCGAAGTTTACTTGCATGCCTGTGAATATTCTGTGATTACATACACGAAGTTTACTCACATGCCGGCGGATATTCTGTGGTTACATATACGAAGTTTACAGACATGACTGTGGATATTGTGTGGTTACAAATGCGAAGTTTACTCACAAGCCTGTGGATATTCTGTGGTTACACATACGACGTTTACTCGCATGCATGTGGATATTCTGTGGTTACACATGCGAAGTTTACTCACATGCCTGTGGATATTCTGTGGTTACACATACGAAGTTTACTCACATGCCTGTGGATATTCTATGGTTACATATACGCAGTTTACTCACATGCCGGCGGATATTCTGTGGTTACATATACGAAGTTTACTCACATGCCTGTGGATATTCTGTGGTTACATATACGAAGTTTACTCACATGCCTGTGGATAGTCTGTGGTTACATATACGAAGTTTACTCACATGCCTGTGGATATTCTGTGGTTACATATACGAAGTTTACTCACATGCCTGTGGATAGTCTGTGGTTACACATACGAAGTTTACAGACTGCCTGTGAATATTCTGTAGTTACATATACGAAGCATCTGAAAATGACTGTAGAGAATATGTGGTTACATGGAAATTATTTTATAGAGCATTTACGAATTCTGTCGGACGAATGGATGTGAAAATGTGCAAGCCGAATGCGATAAAATAAGATGCGGGCTTCTAGAATGATGTTCACGTACTGAAGGGGACAGATTATCAGAAATCCAACGAAATACACAGCTTGCTTGCTTGCTTGCTTGCTTCCTTGAACGAAACGAGACGAATGAATATGCAAGGCAATAGTGGAGATAATCGTCGAAGAATAGAAAACAAAGACAAAGAAAAACATTGTAAAGTACCGACCAATAAAAGACTGCTTACGAGAACAGCGCCCCATTAATTAGAACAAATGGCAATGGCAAAAATACTGTGAAGAATATATTTACCGGCTTCTTTAAGAATGTCGTTCCACTCCCAGACATAACAGGTAACTTCAGCGATGCAAATGGAAGGAAAATATTTACTCAGAATACCAAGCGTCTAACTTTATTTCCATCCATGTGTTCGTAAAGTCGGCAAAAGAAAATGCATAAGAAACCGCATAAAGAGACACGGATGAAACTTAACAAGGAATTGAATCCCAAATGCAGGAACGATTCACTTCTTTTCGCCTTGTTGTTTGAGGAACTAACACGAAAATAGAAATCGAAAGGAACGAACTCTCCGACTTACGCAGGGTTCATGAATGTACAAGTGTAAAATGTTTGTCGTGTGACGCTCCTCGTCCCAACTCAAATACCCGCGACGCGCATTATATTTCTCAATAGAAGTAAGGCGAGCACGTATGGACTGAAAACCGAAATCCTCAGCGCCACATTTCCGTTCCATTTCCTTCATGATGTTTCCCACCTTCATGGAATATCGAGGACCGACTGTGAGTGCAACTGCATACAACGAGAAGAAACACGACCGTAGCCTAATTTAAGGTACGGTGTCTACTGTCAGGATCTCTGCTTGCGGTCGTTTCTACGTGGGTAAGGTACTACTTAGCAGAAGGACTGAAAATCAGAGTCACTTATAATGCCTTCGGCAGTAACAAGATCCGCACTTGCTGATGTCTTTGAGTACGAACTCCGGCAACAAGGGTTTACAGTACTACAAACGACTTCGGTACTGCCACGAAGTGGAAGCTAGCCAGTTCGTTTGTTTGTTCTTTCATTTTTCTTTCCTTTCCTTCTTCCTTAAACTGATATATTTCTATCTATTCAATGTAGGTACAGAGGGTTACAGCTACAACTGATCACAGTGACACACACACACTCGGTAGGACGCCTCTGAAAGAGGGATCGGCCCGACATAGAGACCTCTGACAACACTCAACACCCATAACAGACAGGCATTCATGCCCCCCGTGGGATTCTAACCTGCAATTCCGGCAAGCGAGCGCCTGCAGACCCACGCCTTCGACCTCTCGGAAACCGGACGCTAGATATCGTCATATTTGCACTTGGATTACTATACACATTTTTAACAAGATAGCACAGGACGATGAATTTAGCACTGCCAAGATCTACACTTACGGTTTATTTGTTCTTGCACCGGCACCAGGCACGACACTATTTGTGTTGGTTGCCGAAATGCCTGCAAGTCACTGAATCATTTAATGATGATGATCCGTCACGCTTACATGAAAAAGTGACATTCAGAAATCTAAGGATTAATGACTTGGAAAATGTGTGACGGGAGAGACACGCTGTTTTGAGGCCGGGAAGGGGTACGCCTGGTAAGTAGTTAACTGAATGTCACAAGTGCAGTACAAATACCGAGTGACAACACCTTGAAATGAATCACGAGAGTCCTCCCATCTTCCACAACTCGTTGCATAAAGTTTCCTCCTACCTCGTCGCATTCTACTTGATACGCTACCGCTAAATAACAAACCCACCATAAATAATGGCGTTCTTGTGTTCCTCTGAAGCCGTCTTCCACATAATGACTTCGGCTCGCGCAGGAACACACATCAGAATTCCCGAACGGAACCAAAAGAAGAAATCCCATTCCTCACATAACAACAGTAATTGGTGTTTATAACTGAAAAGTTTCCTATTCAATTCACACGGAACAAGTGAACAAAGGAAGAGAGCAACTCAAAGCCACAAAATTCATAACAAGATCGTTAAAGAAAGAACAATGAGCAGACCAGAACACTTATTAAGACAGAAACTAATGAATACACTGGAACAATACGTCATAAAACCAACAGTAATTGGGGTGTAAGGGGTAAGATACGCAGTACAATCTTCCCAAACCTTAACATCATGAAACACATTTACAAACACGAATACATACCAACGGGTCCTGGGGAATATAAACATTATGTACGTGAAAAGGAAATGTCATTAGTAGCAACGTTTTACAAGCATGCTGCCGTACTAAAAAGTGTCTTTGAAATGACCTTTCAGTAGCAGTTGGGTGGAGGTAAAGGTGCTAACAGAACCGGAAAGTACATTAATTTTTATCAAGACTGTACAGTGTAGCACGCATATTTGCGGGAATATGACAAACATGAATCAAAATATTAGGAATGACACTTTAATGGTGAGATAAAAATAATCGACAATGCTGCAATCCTGTTTGACAACCATCAAAACTCGAGTGAGATGAACGTTAAACTCGTCTGTAACCGCAAAATAAGGGCACACACTACTGCAGGGCTGAACACACGGATCGGGATCCGAGACCGGTAACTTCGGCATAAAGTTCCACTTATACTCAAAGTTTGCACTGCTAGTAGAAGCTAAGTCACTTCTTATTTCCAGAAACGTGGTACCACTTTTCATTTCATCACGAAACGAACGACTCGAAGAACACAACCGCGGTCCATGCAAGACGTGAAGATCGCAGGTCTCGAACGATGATCGTGCAACCAATCAAATCAATCGACACAGAGACACAGGAACTCATTACAGGATTTAAAAAACCGGTATGTAAGACCGACTGTGTTATTTCATTACACAGCGTTAAGCAAGAGCAAGTGAGAGAGAGAGAGAGAGAGAGAGAGAGAGAGACCACAACCTTTCAAACAGTAACAGGAGACTTCCCCCTCCCCTTTTTTTTTATTTTTTATAACATCATAACTAGTGGGAGTTAAAAGAGAGCCGAAAAGCGGATCTATAAACCGCAGACATTCCATGAAAAACGTTTTCTTCGTAGATACGTGTAATTCCCCGATGAAACACTGGCATATATTTTGTTGCGGTTTATGAAATATGGAACAGCTCTCCGTTTCTTCCGAGTTACAAAAAGAAATCTAATTCATGTAAATTCTCCCTCTGCCAAACGCAAATGGTAATAGGATATGCGTGAAATACTGCAGACATCAATGTGTACTGATAACCAACAGCAGAAACAACTTCCCAAAATTCCCCTTTAAATTTTCCAAATAAGCAGGCAATTCATTCTTCACCCCCAAAAAGGGTATTAATTATTTCCTTTGCACAAACTCTGTTAGCAAGCTCCCATTATAAAAATCGCGCGCCTACAGGCCACGTGCCCAAAACTGAAGGACGCTCGAATGCAAACAAGCATTAATTCCCGCGTTATATCCAAATCCGGCTGAACTGTGTTAATTCCACTTGACAAATCAGGCCACACGATACATCTGCCTGCCTGCCTACCAACCAACCTACCTACCTACCAACCTACCAACCCACCTAATCAACCATCATTCACTGCAGTTATTTAATTTTACTTGGGTCGGAAGGGGCAGGCTACATACAACACACACGTCTAATGATACGCGATACAACGTTCAACCCTCGCAGGTTTATACACGCCCTGGCCGAAACATGCAGCAGCCAGTATATGGCACTGGCCTTAAAAACGTGCTTCACTACGAAACGAGACGCATGCAGTCCGTCAGGCAGTCAATACGGTCCGGTCCGAAGGAACAAATCAGGCACAAATAACACAAATACTCAAAAGAAATTTCTACCAAAATCCAATCACGATTAACAGACGAGTGGCGCATCTTCGCACCGTTAAAGTTGCTGGCCCATCTTCACTTCAAGCAAAACGTCGAAACGGAAGCATCTGCACGTTGGGACCCACAATATTTTATTATCAGTCACAGTTCAACACAATGCCCTTTCGATTACCAAAAACTGTAACACTATGCAACACGTACTGGCCCTACGTGTTTCGGCCTCGAACGTCACCTGCAGTGACATTTGAACCTACGTGTTTCGGCCCCCACCTGTACTGACACTTGGCCCTACGCGTTTCAGCCTCCGTCACCTGAAGTGACATTTGGACCTATGTGTTTCGGCCTGCAAGGTCAACTGTAGTCACACTTGGCCCTACGTGTTTCGGCCCAAAAGATCACATTTAGTGACACGTGTTTCGGTCCGAAACGTCACCTGCAGTGACACTTGGCCCTACGTGTTTCGGCCGGCACGGTCACCTGCAGTGACATTTGGACATACAAGAATCAGCCTCTGTCACCTGAAGTGAATTTGGACCTACGTGTTTCGGCCTGCAAAGTCACCTTAGTGACACTTGGCCCTACGTATTTCGGCCTCCAACGCCACCTGAAGTGACATTTGGACCTACGCTGTTTCGGCCCGCAAGGTCACCTGTAGTGACACTTGGCCCTACGTGTTTCGAGCCGCAAGGTCACCTGCAGTGACACTAAATTACGCATGTTACCTTGCGCAGTATCTGTTCATACGCACGTCCAGGTTAATTCGATGCAGGATAACCTTAAGGGTACAAGCTGGTAGGGCCAATGAGTCATATTTCACACACATTTACAACCATTACCAAATCGTAGTCATGCTACTTTCACTGGAAAATAAAGAGGCAGTCGGTCAGTCAGCAGGACATCTACAGGCATTTCGCAGGAATTAACGCCACAGAGGAAGACAGGACCACAAAATTTCATGACGAAAGGAAATAAAACGAAAACTTTACGGCACAAAAAGCATCAACGAATAGAAAGGGAGTATCAGTTGTATGGAAGAGAAAGACAAAAACAGAACGGAAAGGAGAGGAGGACCGACGGTGAAAAAGAGGAAGACATTGGAAGTCGATCGAGGAATTACGAGAAACAATGAAATTACTCCGTAAAAGTAACGAAACGGAACACAAAAGGTGCGCTTATGGAAATGGAATTGAAATGTACATGGGCATTCCAAGGAAAGAAACGGAAAAGTACAATGAGGCAGGAAAAGAAATGTTGTTGCTACGGAAATAACGGAAGGCAAGAACGGCTGCCACGGAAGAACAACAGGCAAGGCCAGGGAAGCTAAAGGTGCTGCTACACTCTGAAACACACCGACCGAGGGACACAACAGAACTGGGTCTTCAGAAAAATGGACAAAAAAAATGACGGCGAGAAAATAAAACTAAAATGCTCTATGAAGGAAAAGGAACTGCAACAGGATGGCATGAAGGGAGACGGAAGATAACATGACATACAGCATGCGAGTATAAGCTTGTGTTTGCTTCTTTTACTCGTAAATGACAGTCAAGACGGCATTACAAAAGGCCAAGACCGTCCAAAGCAACGTATTGCATGAGCGATTTATACCGCCCTGCTTTTCTGACCTCAATTCTGAGCTACGAAATGCACCGGGAACTCTTTGCAACAGCGAATTCCTAAACATACGCCAGGAAGTCTGTCTCGCTCTCTCTTCGCCAGTCCGTTCATGCCTGTCTGGCTTATCAATCTCGATTCGACGTCTCAGCTATCCAGAATGTATCAGTCGCAACGAGCAATTACTAGTACTACAACTGCCCATAAGACAGCCACATTACGTTACGTACGACCGCAACGGGATTATGCTGTGTGCTTCGAACAACTAACTTAGTGCAAAGGATACGAGCCGCGGTTACCAGGTCACTGGTCAAGCCCAAACACTTGACGGCACTACGAAACACAATGTGCAGTTTCAAATCTTCTGTGACTTAAGCATACGATCTGTTTCGAATGACTGGGTTAATTAAAACCTATGAGTTCAGCAAACGACTGTCGCATAATCTGTGAATCCTCATCGGATCAGCAGTCGATAACACGACTTAAATCACTTTCACACATAAACGAGGTAAGCCACGTCGCAACATTCGGAAAATGTTTACAAACTACGTTACTTTCCGAATCCCACTGCGAAACATGATCAATAAACAGGCTAGAGGGCCCAGCCAACAGTCTCAAACTGCATGAACACTCCAGTTCTTCTGACTTGCTTATAAAACTGCATCTTCTGGTTTAATGAGGTTCGAAGAATGGAACACGTAAGCGGTGACGCTTTAATTTGCCTTCGACTTAAGTAACGGAAAATCGATGTGTTTCACGAGGACTTACTTAAACTTATGGTTGACGCTGCGGGACAAACATGCCGACCTGAATATATGCCAACGAAGAAGCGAGTAGAACTGAAGATGAGAGTACTAAGAAGGCATGACCGACAATGTCTTAATCAAATAACACTAAAGTTAATCACAGCCGTGACAACGCACTTCTACACAACGCATTCACGCAAACGTAATCACATTTTCAACGCAACAGATGCAGGAAACAAGGAACAATCATGTAAAATTTTCGCAGCTAACTTCTAAGGAAAATCCTTAAAGAAGTCGAGGATCAAGCAAACTACATTTACAGTAACTATATTACTACTTTCCAATTAGCCCCATACAACTGCGGTAAGCCCTTTACAACGAACGAAGTCGATATTTAAAACAAGGCTCATTTCCACTCTAAAATCATCCTCCTCGATTTGCAAAGCCTAGAAGAGAAGCAAGAGTTGCTGCTGGTAAAATTACGGGCGGACGGGACATCTGACTTGCAAATGCAGAGAGTTGAGAGAAGTGACGTGGAAAGGGTGGTGGAAGAGGGGGGGAAGGCGTCTGCAACAGCGTCAACACGGAGATGACTGAGTGTTAGATGCCATGATGTATGCATATGCGTGTGCGAAGTGGATGTTCTCTGTGTATAATGTAGGTTTCGGAGAGACAGGCTTATATGGAAAGGATTTCAGCTGATGACAGTGTTTCCCTCTGCAGATAATGCCCGTGGGAATGTGCTTGTTTAGATTAAATAATATATTATACAAGAAGCACTAATAACGACTCTTCTGAAAAGTACCCCCAGCACATGCTTCATACACAAAGCGATGCACACTTTCCATCTATGAAGAATGTCTATAATACTTGGAATTCCGGACAACTACTGCTATAATTAAAGACGAGAGTCGGTACCTTGCAAGTTCATCGAGTGACGATGCGCTACGTCGGTGTCACGCCCACAGCAAACACAGGGGGATGTTCTACAGTCTCGTGTCTTGTAGAATTTGTACAAGTAACACTTCGTATCCATTAAACGTTTACTGACTACAATGTGGAGAGGTGGCACATTTTCTCTGTAGGTACAATTCTGATCACCGTATGCTTTTACGAACTTGCTCGCTTCATGCAGTTGGCAGTGTCTGACTGCGACGATGTGATGCTCGCTGGTTGCTGCATCACTTGTGTTACTGTCCGTTGCGGGGCTGCAATTTTTTTTAGAAAGGCGTGTACTCCTGTTCCGCTATTAACCGTGTTATAAAACTAATTTATATTTGCTGACGAAGGTTATTACAGTCAGATAAGAGTCAGTCTACGTGCCTTCTTTTACCGCCGTCACCTCGGTTGGTCTGGTGATGCCACCATACCTTGAAACAGTCTAGTATTTAACGTAATTTCCTCTGTTCTGCAAGTATGTTATCGGTCAGTGCAGAAGGTACAACTTCGATCGAAAGAGAAATAAAATACAAAATCCAGCTCAACACCAGTAACTGGCAACAAGTTACACTACGCAGAGTAATCAACGCCACCGGATGTACACGCGGGATGCGAAGGGTACTTCTGGAAAAACCGGAGACAACTCGGCAGGTAAACAACGCTACAACTCCACAAGCAAAAAATGCATATGGGGGTCCTGGAGGTGTACCTCTACTAATTCTTACACTCGGGACTGGACGCAGACGCGTGGTTAGCTTCAAGCAAGGTCTCTTTACCCCAGGGAGAAAAGCCCCACACAACCACTGAACAGGAGGCTGGTCTCACACGAGCGCCGTGAAGTGTTTCTAACAGTAACGAAATTATTAACTCACGTATCTAGCGTCTTGAGGTGCGGTAAGTGCTGGTGTAATACAGACGTAAAGCGACTGGTCCGACTGCCATGCACTACTGTCCACTTACCTACAACAAAAGAACAAAACCACTGCACTGATTTGCAACAAGGTAACTTGCAGTCCGTTCACTAATGAACGCCCCAGCTTTTTAAACTTAATCAGAAAAAGACGCCCCTGATGACTGCACACCATCCTCTTTATAAGATATAATCTTTAGACAGGACATGCCAGTGTTCAAAATATATGTATATAGACCGGAAAAGAAGCAGGATCACAGTCTATACACAACTTTTTCTTACATGTGCGATAAAGTTGTGTATAGACTGTGATTCTGCTTCTTTCCTCTTTATATCCACACCTCCTATGCACACACCGGCGCGGCGCTGCGCGGCGCAGCTAGGTTTTTTGAAGCTCGAGGCGAAAAATAACAATGGCCACCCCAGACATAAATTACGAACTCCAAAATTCACAACTACTTTTTGAATTTCACTTTCCGTCACAACAATTTAAAATCTGCTAAGAGCATAATACAATCCTTTTCCATTTAAAATATTAATTTTGCCACCCCTTGGGATGGGATGCCCGAGGCATCAGCAACCCTCTCTGTAAGAACTAACAATTCCCACAACATACAATTAGATCTGTGGGTCTGCTAGTTTTTCTTCTTGTGCCCTTTCTGTTCCTTATGTAGCTTGCCCCTTGTGCCCTTTCTGTTTGCTTGTGTATTGTTTCTTTCCATCCATGCTCAGTTTCCTTTTCTTTAACTACTCAATTAAAATATTAAAACACAGAGGAAAGAAGTTAATTCTTTCCCATTTCTCCCGAAACATTCCTTCCCATATAAAAGGAAGAACACTACAGATAAAAACCTAGACAATAAGCAGTCACAGGTTTGTGCCACTAAATTCTTTGAGTATCTATCATCGCTTTAAACAGAAGTAATGCTACATCAGCTCCCACCATTCCTCTTTATATGAGAACAAGGCATGTGCATGTCGAATGGCGGCGACAGCAATAGTAAAGATATTATTATTATTATTAAAAATTAATTCTCGCCTATTAGTTATTAGGTGTCGAACTTCCGTTAAGTCCAGATCTCAACAAGAGTTCAAAGCAGTGTTATATGTAGCTCTATGGGCAACGGATGGCCTGGGAGCAAATAAAGGTTCTGATCTTAATTGTTCCTAATGCTCCAATTATAAGTGACATAATTTCTGTCCTCGCCTTCCATATTAATATCATCATCATGGTATATGGCTTAGGTAAAAGGGAAAACAAGGAACTGCAAGATAAAAACGGCAATAAATAAATGTCCGGTACCACAGAACATCCCATGACATGTATTGACCAGACAAAATTAATTAAAACAAAGAGGAACAGTTAAATTAAAAAAGTGAACATCAAAGAAAAACGTTACTCAATTATGTTCCATAATTCGCAACTGTTAAAAAAAAAGATCAGCTTGTTTGTGCAGTTTAATACGATGAGAGGTAATAACTAAATACACACGGGATCACAGGGGACTACCGTTCGTTGCCAACAATAGAAAATTGAGGCACACTGACTGCATCACAGATCTGTCCAGTATCAAACCGAACAATAATACCAACAAAGTAAGTTGTACAGAAGACACGGGGGCATGGTAAAGTACACACACTTTTTTATTTCCTAAAATACGGAACTATAAATCCCGCCCCATCACACAACACCAAAAAGATAGGGAAGCGAATCTCGCAATTTATGCCATTACAGATTACGAATCAGCCCGTATTTACGGATCTCTCCCCCCCCCCCTCCCAGCGGTAGAGCCTGCCTGGCTTGTCAATAACGTCAGGCGTCTCATTTAGGCCCCTTAGTTCGGCGTTCGGATCACAGCGGGATAGCGATGCCTCCCAATTACCCAATCAGGCGTCCGATCACGACGCCTTATCCAATCAAATATCTCGCCCATCAGTGAGCTGTAAACTAACGGGGTGACAGTCGTCTGCCCTTATTAAACACTTCTCCCACTAGGAGCAGAGCACAAGAGGCCGTAATGAGTGGAAGGAACATCGGGACAGAGGCAAAGCAAGGCACCGCACACGTCACACACACACTTCTGCATGAAGTATTAAAAACTAGTGTTGAATGTCACATCTCAGTAACGATACCACTAGACGATCGAACACGACATACACCGTTTTACGGCCTGACAGGTCTCCGTTCTGAGCCGGTACTTAACACTGTAACACTGTAA
>Ga0123353_10005207_pt1 | contig 17005 bp, 13 predicted proteins | sample TergutLab28metaG_3_FD_92763 | JGI IMG/M metagenome (GOLD analysis project Ga0123353, IMG submission 92763) | Labiotermes labralis P3 segment gut microbial communities from Petit-Saut dam, French Guiana - Lab288 P3 | ecosystem: Host-associated > Arthropoda: Insects > Digestive system > Gut ...
AGTGTGGAAATTTCCAATCATTGAATTAGACAAGTTTACATAAATATAAATTTTACATTTTGGGGCACAAAACAGTACAGCAACTTCTCATTTAATTCAGATCAGCTGTCATTTGTTGTGGAAAATTTTATAGGGTGTCATTGCACATCTGAACTTATAAAAGGTCTGCTCAGGAGTTTGTATTTGCTGAGAGAAGGGAAGTAAGACAATTGTTTTGGTGTATGCATTGGTCACTGACTTTAATACTGTGTTCCATGAGCACATACGGACTGATTTTTTCCACAGTTATTGACACACACCCATGCCTGCATCTGTGTGTTCCATGAGCACATACGGACTGATTTTTTCCACAGTTATTGACACACACCCATGCCCGCATCTGACCCATAATTCTCATGTAGTATGCAAAATAAGAAAAATTATATGAAATTGGCTAAGTGTGGAACATCTTGTTGAAAGTGCTGCAGAGTGTGAAGTATGTATCTTCATTTGATTTCTGTAATAGTACATAGAGTGCAGTCTCAATTCTCTTGAGTCGCAGTTGTTTGAGGTTTTGTTCTGCCTGAGCTAATGTACTGTAGTCAGGGTTGTTTCTATGTTATGTACAAAATTCAGTTGAAAGCACTTGTCCCTCTGTGCACAGACATGTTTTTAAGGCAGTACTGTACTTACTTTTACTCATTTTCTTTGTGTATTCTTGTGTATTGCTGTGTGACTTAAATATTTTAAGTTACTCTAATAGTGAATGCTAAAAGCAAAGGAAAATGTGTTTTCATTTAAACCAAGCTTGAAGGTATAGAAAGGATGGATAAAGCTGATTTTGGAACTAGGTGTAGGAGAAGTGAATGTTGGGGAGGGCGTTGAAACAGCAAAAATTAAAAAAAAAGTGCACAGAATAATTTCATAATCTGCATAGTCTGAGCTTTTCAGTAATTTCAGGCAACATCTGTCCCATGCACCTCAAACTATCAAAAGTCTACTGTACATTGGTAAGCAGTTACACATACCAAACTGGAGGGAAGATATTCCACCCCATGCTGACAGGAAGTTGCCTTTGCCTTCTCCCATTTGTTTCATTTCTGGTATGCATGGTGAGTGATCAGATACAACCATGTCCAGGTCACCAGATGCCAAAGCGGACCATAGTTTTTCCTAGCATAAAGAGGAAAGAAATTAATGTGAAAAAACTTGTATAATCAGATAATTTTTTGCCAATATGTTGGATGGGGACCAGAAGGAATATGTATGGAATTTTGATAAAGATGTTGGTGTAGTGAAGTAACCCTTGTTCTGGAACCTGTTCCTGTGTCACTGGGTGGTTGGTGCCTGACATTTTGAGACATCATAGCATCATATTCAGGAGATGATATGTCCACGAAGATGTTCAGAGTGTAAAAGTCTAACAAGTCACATGATGTGATAATATTAAGACGGAGGTTTGAGAAATCTTTTGTGAGAAAGGAAGGTGGACGAACTGACTCAGGACTGTGACCAGTGATTGAAGTTTCATATTTGGAGTTTTGAAACTTCCATTATTACTGCCAGAGGGTTATGTGGGTTACCTGGTTAGGATAAAGCTATCTGCAGTAAGGTGCAATTTGGGAAATTACAAGATAGGTAATGTATGTGTATAATGTAGTATACAAGTATGTTTTCTGTGTTGAATAACTCTGTTCTTTATAGAATGAATATATTTTGTAATTGTTACATGTTATTCAATGTTGTATTATAAAGAAAAATTCTACATCCTATACATTGCTTGACCTTGTATGGATTAACAGAATGTATAATAAAACTTGAAATTAAACTTAAACTTAATAAAATGTTGTGGTACCTTTGCATGACCATTGTTGCCATGGAAACAATGTGCTCCCTTTGCATTTTTAATGTGTGCATGTTACTGCCAACAATATACTAAATATTGAAAGCATTGCCATGGTAATGCAACAATGTGTTCTCTTTATTGTGGTGCCTCATATGTCACTGTCAACAATACGAAACACACTTATATCTTCACATATACCTCATAGTGCCTGATATTTTGGTTCAATATTAACCATTCAGATTTTTTTGACAGATTTTTCATAGAAGTTCCCAATATCAAATTTCATGAAAATCCGTCCAGTGGGAGCTGCACCTATACATGCAGCCAGACAGAGAGATAGACAGGCATGCTGTAACTAATAGGTGATTTTGCAGTTGTCAATGTACCAAAAATTGTAGACACATTAATGACTTTCAGTAAAATGAAAGACTCATAAGAACTGGTTATGATTACTTTTGGTTGATGAGGAACAGAAGAAGGTTGCTTGTAATTATCACTTTATTATATTGATTGTATTTTCATTATGTTTTAGTTGGTATTTTTATTTCGTGGTTTGAACTTTTTCTTGTCCTGTTTTGAACTACCATGCAGAAAGTTCTCAGCATCTGGGGCAGATAATCCATCAGCTTTAATGAAGTGGCCCTAATTCCCATTCTGTTTTAGCTATAGGCAAAATTTAATTATGACCTTGCATGTGCTCACATTTAAAGAGGTTCATGACTTGCCTTGCCAGATGGCTTTATGCAATGGTGGTCATCACCTGTGTCTGGAAGCACAGACTACAGATATCATGACCAAGTGTTTAGTACCCATGCTTTTATTTTTAATATGCTGAGTTCAAATTTTAGCCCACAGGCTCATTTTCCTGATAAGGTTTTCTGTACATTACTTATTCATTGCCTGCAGGTAAATTCTGGGATTATACAGGTACAGCCTGATTCTAGCATTTCATAGTAATGCAGTTTTATGGAAGACTGAAAAAAAATGACATTGATTATTTATGTCATCAGGTGCAGCACACGGCTGGAGTGTCTCTTACAGTTGATGATTTAACCTCTAGGGGACATATTTAAATGCCAAATTTATCTTGTGATGACCTCAGTTTTTCTAGCTTAGCATGTACATTTAAATTATTACAAAGCAAACATGAAGAGCATCTGGTATGCTATGCTATTCACCAGTACATTTTAGAGATCAGCATATGGTCTCGTATGGAACTGGGTGTTAAAAAAATGTGTACCTTATAAATGGAATGTGGTGGAACATTAATTTTAAAAGTTGGTAACGTTATTTTGTATAGAATAAGGAGATGTAAATGGCTAAAACTGTTGGTGTTAAAGTGGACTGAATTGCATAAACTTAAATGAAAACTAAAACCAAAGGAGTAAGAAACATTGTTGGTCAAGGGACAGAGAGATTGCAGATTTAATGTAGAATGTGATGATGAGAATGTTTGCATCAAAGAAGCAGAAAATGCCAGGAGACTGGGGAAAACTGCAGTAATGGATTCATAATTTATGCTATATTTACATGGATTGAGTAACCGAAATAAGTTGTGTGATATGCATGGGTCATGTCAGATGCACAGTAAGTTGAAAAGTGTGTGTGGATATTAGCTCAGTGATGTGCTACTGTGACTAGAGTAATAAACCTTCAGGTTCCATCAAGCACAGGGAATTTGACTAGTTGAGCAGCTAGTAGCTTGTCAAGAAGTACTTTAATGCTTGTTCATTGTCTGTGTAATGTACATATACTGCATGTTTCAAGGCTGTAGAATTTTCACATACATATAAGTGCACAAATAAAGTATATTATATATTTATTATGTGGAAGAGAGTAGGAAGGAAAAGATAAAGCATTGCCATTACAAGTCAGCATAAGCTTTGGCACTCTTGTGGAGATACAGTTATAGTCATTCTTAATCTCTGACATTAGCAAGAGGTTAGTGAATAGTGTCATTGCTTGGTCACTGTGTGCACTGGGACTGGCTCCCTCATTAACCACTACATAGAAGGGTGGGTGGGTCCCAGTGTTTGTCTGGGTGTGGTGGTGTGGGTAGAAACCCACCCCTGCTGGAACTAGGAACCCAGGTCTCTGCAACTTTTAGACTAAACACTATATTGGCTGAACTATGCAGCTCATGCTAGAAGTAAGCACTTGTATTAAAATGGAACCTGTCTGAAAGGAATATGTTCAATTCGCATTGGTATTCCACTGTAGGCTGTATTTACTGTATGCAACTTCACATTCCATTGTTTCAACATGAATATACAGTAAGAGGCATACAGATTAAGTCAGTGAGGTAATGATATAGGATATAATTATACTGTCATATGGGAAGCATGCACCTGTTTACATAGCAAGATGGGAGCATAACCTGTAAGTTCAATGCTGATTATACCAAGTATGCTATTGGACATGAACATAACACAATTCCATCCACCTCCCATCCTCACAATTTTTGTAAGACATGTCCTACTGTCATCCTTCCATCTCTTCCCTGGTCTTCCAAGTGGACGTTGTCCAAGAGTTTTACTCATTCCTATTCTACAGACTCCTTGTGTAACCATCTTAGGTACATGCCCAGTCCATTGTGGTCTATTGCATTACCAAGTGATGTACAAAATTTATCATGCTGTGGCAACATTGCACCAGTATGGCCTGTACCTATGAATATACAGGTTGTCTTTGTTGCTGTGTCTTCATTTTGGTTATTGCAAGTGTCAATCCCTTTGTCAGTAACAGAATGCCAAATTCCAAAGGTAGCTCATCTCCCTTTTTTCAAATTAATTTTCCAGTATTGTTGGTATTCTATATCTTCAACCATATTTGTAATTTCAGTCTTTCTGTGGTATTGAAATATGTTTGGGGAACTGATCTAAATGAAACGAAGGAATGTGTAGTGAAATTTAATTTTAACCTCACCCTATTCTGGAGACCCCTAACAGGTGGGCAACACTTATATTGTGTGGCACTGTCAGGAATTGCTTCAGCATTTAGTGTCAGGTAGTGATGGCATGTCTCAACTGTGAGCATAGTTCCATTCCTTTTAGCTGTCCTCACGAATGGCAGTGCCTCTATTGCTGACAGGTGAACAATGTGGCACCGCACTCTGAAAAACCAGTGGTTATCATATTACATAAACCAATTAGACAAGGTCTAGCTTGAGCAGCAAGTTATTATGCAGCTGTGAAAGAGAACTCCTGTTGTGTAAATTGAAGTTTTACCTTATAATTGGGTAAAATATCTTTATTACTTAGTTATAGGGAAGTAAAGATGGCAGAAAGTACACATGAGGCTCAAACACAAACAGTGAAACAACCACAGATTACGTCTAATGTAACTACTTTGTGTTGTGAAAGTTGTGTTGTAGTGAAAGATCAACTCATACAGGTACGTGAGGAGTTAAAATCAACTAGAACAATTATATTGCATTCCTGCATAAACTACAGAGATTTTGATAATTCATTTGCCTTTCCAAGAATTCGGTTCAGAACGTACATGCTTGTTGATGACATGTGTACCTGTATTTTGAGCATAACTGTGTTATGAGTTGAATAGCCGCTACCTCCATCTGTGGTGGTCTGGACCTCAGGAAGGTTTGATACTCACAAGAATTGTCTGTAACAACCATTTCAGTTTGTTAATATAACTACAGGATCTGCTGTTTTGTGTCTGTGCAGGTATCTTACAGGCCATTGTATGATGAAGAACAAATCGTGTGAGGATTCTGCCATTCATGACTGTTATTTCAGGCAGCTTTGTAGGTCAAGTAATGTGAATTTGACATTTTGGAGAAGAAATGTTTTGGAAAACATTTCTAAGCATGGTACTATGTGTGTACATTGTGTGTCAGGCACCCACCACATATGATTTCAGAGAGTTTGACCATCCCATGAACTTCCTGTACCTTCAGTTCAACTGTACACACTTTCCTCATGTTTATCTTTTAATCAACTTATTTAGGTACTAATTTGGGTGTACAGAGTATGCTGTTGAATATTAATAATTCTTCTCCACAATTTTGATAGGTAGTGGAACCAGTTGGGTTGTTTCAACAAGTGCAGTTCTTGGAATTTAAGACTGGCAGATTTCAGTCAACACACTGTACTTGCACTTTGTTAATACCATGTGATTTTAGTGCTGATATTTTGATGTTCTGAATCCACTGAGTTTGAGTGTTGCCATTAATGGTATGCAAGGTGTGATGTTGGAGTTGGCAGTGCTGAAGGTAGATGATAGGAAACCAGTGTAGAGAGTGGAAAAGTTTGTGTCAGTTATGAGATGATGGTTCACTGAATGTAACCCTCACACTTTAGAACAGGACTGCTCAACCTTGTGCAACCTGAAGTTACTTTTCTTGAAATTTAAATTAACCAAAGAATACTTATAGGTGACAGTTACAAAAATCATTATTGTCAAACTCTTGAAATAATATATCACTCATGAAACAGCAATATGCTGTAACGAACACATTTTGTCGAACTCAGAATCCCGCATTATGAGACAGTTGGGTTACAAACATACCTTCCCCCAATGTTGTGTACATAAAGAAAATTGCTTGACCTTATATTTCCATAAAAACATAACATGCTTAAGTTGACCTGTGGAGGATTGGTCAAGTTTCAGTGGTCTCCTGTAAAACTTTGTAATGGTGGGTTATGAGAAATTGTTGTTTCATGAGCAATAGGTGCAGTCCTGTACCTGTGCTTGTATGTGGGGACTTACCATTTAATAAATACTAAATTAGGACAGCAAATGTAAACTAAGCCCTGTTAGTTATGTCCACTGTAAGGAAAATGATACACTTTGGAAAATACCTTCCATTACCATGAACTAAAAATAGAATGAAAATGAGTCACTTAATATTCACCCTTAATTGTTGGCCTCACTGCAATCTATGGAGCTTAATTCTTCACATGTTGCTGGTCTCGGTGCACTGTATGGTCATGAATGCACGTAAATGAATTATAAAATTAAAACCCCTCTGTTCTGGGCAGTAGTTGGAATTTAAATCCCATAACCATTCATTGGTAAAAATATTTTTTGAAACTTGTGAAGTTGAAATCCATGAACACTTAGTGGGATATTGGCTCTGCATTTCTTTTATTCCTTTTAAAGCTAATTGATAAATAATTGCATATTGCATACTTTTTATTGTTTTATATGCTTATTTTAAACCAATAGATGTCATATTTGAACACCAGCAGTTTAAAATTAGAGCATTTACAATAAATAAATGCATATTCTTAAATAATTACATGAAAGTATGTCTATGTTAAAAATGACTGTGTTTAGTGCCTGAACATTAGAAATCTACAGTGACCCAGAATATAATCATAAAATTCTCAGTTGTTAAATAAAGTTTATTAGGTCTTATGTAGGTGCAGAAATATTGCATAGTAATTGCAACATGATGGAGCAACACAAACCTGTGTCTTTTTTTAGCTCTTCTCCCAAGTCACATTCTGCATGAAACTGAAACAGGTACAACATTTCAGTGACATAATATCAAGCCAACTGTTGCAGTTTGTATGGAGATGTTCCTTATGCAGCTGTCAGTATTTGGGACTGTATAACATAAATAGTAGAATGACTGGTGCATGGTGATTTGATAGGATTTGAAAGGAAGTGACAGTGGTGTGGTCAGCGTTACAGTTCTTGCCTTTGCCTGAGAAAGAGTACAGCAAACCACACTCAGGAGAGCTGATGCCCCAGCTTCTTAATTACAAGAATAAACTTCTTGATTACTGCTGCACTGATCTGCTTGGTAGAAGACACTGAAAATTTCTAGAACTAAACACAAAACTTTTACAGGAACTGGTATTTACTGCAGGTTTATAGTCATTTTGGGATGTGACCCCACATACTATAGTAGACACATTTCAGAGGAGACTGCTGCAACCATTTTCTAGGAAAGAGTGACTTTATAACCCTGAAGATGGAGGCAGCAAGTTCCTCAGAAACACAGGTACCTACGTGGTATCTGTCAAAGTGTAGGCTTATCATATCACAGTAGTTCATAATCCTGATATTGATCATTTTGAGAACATGAGAGATCATACAATTATCACTTTGCTGGTCATGAAATTATCCATGGTTTATGGAACAAGTTTGACTACAGCGTGTACAAAAGCCTTAAATCATAGCAATACTGAAAGGAAGGAAAGATATATGTTTAGTATATGTTTCTGATGGCTGATCCAACCAAACTGTGAGATTCTGTGGGGTTGCAAGCTTGCCTGCCCCCTGCTGGTCCTACTTGCTTGTAGAACAGACGCCATCCATTGGAGGTCCTTCTATACCCACAATGGGACCGATTCTGACTTCCTCTCCAATCCTTGCAGATGGACTGGGAGAATCCGAAGCATGGTCTAGCACTTCTGGAGCATGAGAACCTTCTCAGACGCCTCATAATATCATTCACTTATTGACTGCACTTTTTTTTTTGTAAATCTAATATGGTATGGTGTCCAGATGTGGCTGACTTCCACTCTAGCCACTGAGAAATATTTTTTTTTAGTCCTTTCTGCACTTATACACCCTCAATCTTCAGGGCGACACCTCCAGCACCTTTCTGTCTAGTGGCTGGTCGGACAACAAAAGGGGTTTACTTTCGTTGGCTGACCAATTTAAAATTCTTGGAAGTTAAGCTTAATTAAATTAAGAAATATTAAGAAGAGTAAAGGAGGAAATGAATACCCTATATACAGTAAAACGAAGGAAGGCTCCTGGATTGGCCACAGCTTGTGTAGGATGTGCCTTCTAAAGCACCTTATTGAAGGAAGGATAGAATGGAAGGGAAGACGGGGAAAAAGACGTAGGCAGCTACTGAATGAACTTAAGGAAACCAGAAGATACAGGAAATTTAAACAGGGAGCATTAGTTCACATTCTCTGGAGAACTGGCTTCAGAAGAGGCTATGGATCTGTTGTCAATCAGACTACATGATGGTGGTTGTGGTGGTGCTGTTGCTGCTGATGATGAATTCCGAGTGAGAAATGTCGTGTACACATGGGTCAAATTCGCAACAAGCGCGTAACTATAAACAGTTAGACTAACTTGAATTATAAAATAAAGTGCACCGTGTATTTATCGATACAGGTTAAGTGCACAGTGTACATAGTTCGCTATTCATGCAAGTGGTTCAAAATTGCTTCTGTGGGGACACGTTTTCTGACCCTTCTGACCATTGAACGCGTTATCTTGCAAAGCATTATGGTATTGTTCTAGTATCTTACAATTCTGAGAATTCGTTGTAGTTTTTGTCCCGTGTTCACTTCGCTTGCATACGCCATAAGGCTTCATGTAAGCCAACACATGGTCAGTGAATGGGTTGAGGTCCGGTGACGGCGGTGGCCAACCAGCACATCGCCGCCACCAAGATACTGATTGACGATTTGACTGAAATGAGGTTTTCTCTGTCATGCTGGTACTGCATATGACGTCGTGCTCGCAGGGGTGCCATCTCGAAGAAGGCTGACAGTTCATGGTGCAAACATTTGGCGAAATAAACGTACAAATGAAAGGCGTTGCGGTAAGATAAACAATCTACGGAGCTGGTTACCAGTGGCACCTCACCACATATATACGGAATTTTAATGTTGATAGTTAAGTCCTTAACTCCATGCAGTAGAGTCCTTCCTGAGAAGCTAACGGGCCCTCAGCTAGTCAAGAAATTCCTCTAATTTTATGGAAACGGAAGGTTCATTACCGCATTCACAAGCGCTCGTTTACTGTCCGTATCCTGATCCAGAGCAATCCAGTCCGTGCCTCCCCATCCCACTTCTTGAAGATCTGTCTTAATATTATCCTCCAATATGCATCGAGGTAGTGCTGGAAGTTAGCATCGACTTTTCCATGCGGATTATCATGATCCCATAAATGTGAGTTTCTGGCACTCTTGGCTCCGCCTTGGGTGAAATGGACGTCGTCAGTAAACCAAACGTTGGGAATGATTTAGGGGTTAACGTCAGTCTGACAGACTAATTCTAACCGGCTTCCCGTCTGCGCAGATTCAAGATGCGGAATTCGGGGGGGGGGGGGGGGATTGTTCGGAAAAAAACATTTTGGGACTATTTTTTTGTGGGGGGACTTAGAGGGGGGATTTGGGGGGGGGGGGGGTGTATGTATCGGAAGCAACATTCTGTGCATCATTCTTATGTGCGCGACGTTGAGACGGGTGGAAATCCGTCCCGTACTGGAGTGTGGACGTCGCTGTACCAGTCACTAATGTTTTCGTCCACATTTAGTTGTAACTGATTGTCATCATGACTTGTTTCTTTCTTAAAGAGGTCCTTTTCCCGCATGCATCGGTGAACACGAATGGACACAAGTCGATTTGGAATTCGTCGTCGAGAACATCTGCTGATATTCTTCCGAAATCAGAAGGTGCAAAATTTGCACATACGCTGTATGAAAGTGCATTCTTAATGAGGGAACTGCGTGCTTCCACTGTACACATCTCGCAACACGCAATAACCCTACCGTTTGCTGGCTGAACGTACTACCGGCGTTGTGCTTGTATGAATACGTGCACGTCTAGGGGCATTCCGTCCACTTTGACTACTGGTAAATCGGTAATTGTTGCGAATCCGACCCGTGTTGACATTATTGACTCAGAATTACCCCTCGACTTACATCCTGCAGTGTCGACCTTGTCCTAGGACATAGTGTGCACAAAATGAGCTGTTCGATAAAGCGCCGAAATCTAAAACGCGCTTTATAGCACTAAACACGGCATTTAAACGAGTGTTCACCAAACATTTTAGAAGTCCTTGCTGTAGCAGTTTACCTGATATTCCTGCAAACCTGAAAATAGTATATTTTATCGCAGTTCTGTAGGGAAATATCTTTTCGTAAAGTTCAGAATAATCGTACTGCTTTGTAATCTGTTCACAAATCTAGTACTAAAATAGGTAGGTTGCCCAGAAAGTAATGTCCAATTCTTCTTGGCCAATAACCAATAGTACTGTGAGATTTTAGATTAAACATTTTTGAAGTTCCGGCATTGATTTATGAAGTTGTAAAGATTTCTGACAGATAGCGCCACTGCAGCAGCGCCTCAAAATGGAGTCGGTCAACAATTTGCGGTGCAAACAACGTGCTGTGATAGAATTCCTTGTTGCCGAGAAATAATTAGCCTTTGCAACGTTTGTGGGAGTTCCACGGTCGGCGTAAACACCATTGTTCGCTGGGTGAAAGGACTCACGGCTCCCGAAACAGGAAAAGTGAAGTTCCCTGATTTGCCTCGCTCAGACAGTCCTGTCATAGCTTTTAGTCCTGAAATGCTGAAACGTGTTGATGTTATCGTTCTTGAGGATGTACGCAGCACCACGCGACAACTCGGGCTCAGTCTATTAATCATCAAATGAAACGTTAATCACATCATTCGAGATCTAGGATACTGGAAGGTGTGCGTAAGATGGGCTCCTCGGGGCCTCGCATTTTACCACAAAACAGCGAGAAAAGCCGTTTCTTTCGAATTGTCGGCACGTTTTGAAGCTGAGGGAGAGACCTAATGCCAGGTTGTTACAGCAAATGATACCTGGGTCCATTTTGAACTGGAGACGGACGCTTCTTTCACACATCCTGGTTTTCGACCGACCAGCGGTTTCCGGTCCTCGCCGGGTAGCAACCGGAATTCTCCACTACTGTGCCTGGTCGCCGGCCGGCAACTGGGAGACAGTGGTGAGTTTACTGCTGAGACAGACACTCACACACACTCCGGTTTTTAGCCGGTTGTAATCGAGCGATCACCTTACACTGCAGTTTCAGTAGAGAATTGAAATGGCAAAGTCATTCTGAGATTTGTCTTCAGTCGTGACGATCAGTGATTTTTGATTGAATATAGAATTATTAATATTTCTGGTGGAAGGCAGCCTATAGTGTGGACCAAAACGGACGACATTTTTAAAGACAGAAACGAAACTAATGAGTCTTCAAGGGAAGTGTGTATTGGTCTTAAAGTAGACTTTGGAGCACGAGGGGATGCTTAAGACTACGGTACAAAAACAGCACAGCAAAAATCGAGTTACGGTTCTTTGCAAGTCACTGTGCATTCACGACTATTTGGTCAGCGTTCTTGGTCGTTCCACCGTTTTCTGAGAATCGGAGATGTTATTAAAGTTCCAAGTTGTACTCTTGCCCCTCCGGTAAACTGCCGACGGGTCGAAAACCGGGATGTGTGAACGAAGCCACAGAGGCACTCCATCCAATGGTACCATCCTGAATATCCATGGAAGAAAAAGATAGAACATTCTCTGTCCACGGACAAAGGCATTATTACTGCTTTCAGGGACTGTGGGGGAGTGCTTCTTGGGGGTGCGATGCCGAGAGGAGAGATAATCAACCCCGACGCATGCATCAGGACGCTGAAAGAACTCAGGAAGCATTTTAAACCAGTTCGGCCTCACACGAATCCAACATATATCTTGCGTCAGCCAATGCCGACGGGAGGGGAGAATGAAGCCGGAAAAAAATACCGGGGCCCAAATATTTGCATATTTTTTTACTTTTATCCGTTTCGCCTTTGCTGGAAGGAGAGGGAGAACCAAAAAATTTCTTTCACTGGGGACCGAACCATTTTTTGGCGGCTCTGGCTTCAACATAATGCAAAGCAGCATGCAAGTTTGAAGACTGGGGAAGCCATCATGAAATTCAACTGAACAGTTACGCCTTCCACCCTAGAGCCATGATCTAGCACTCTCAGATTCCCACCTAGTTTGAGCGGTACGAAGTTTGAGACTTAAGTCCATGTGATTCGCGCAGTGAGACCTGACTACGTGGGCATGACAAGGCATGGTAACGACAAGGCATGCGTGCGGTTGTTCCCCGTTGGCACAAGGCCGTAGAAGTGGACGGATGCTTTGTAGAAAAATGGATTATGAATTTAAACCATTACTCTTCATGATGTGTGATTTTCATTATTTAGGAATAAATATGTACTTACAAATGAAGGGTCATTGCTTAATGGGCATCCCTCTTTTTAAATAGTTTACAACATACTGCCAGAACAGAGTTTGTTCCTTCTAACTCCCTTAGTGCTGCTTCCACGTCCTGTTTTGCCACTTCTGGAAATTCGTCCACTCCACTAGGACAGAGGAAACATTTGAATCCCACCACTCCAGCTTCTATCATTTCCTTCAGTTCTCTCTGCAAAATAAAATGGAAGTTACCTGAAAAATTTGAAGATCTTGTGGTCGGGGGGGAGGGGGGGGTAGAGAACTGGGACTCTCTTTTGAAGCTTGATACACTGTCAGATTCGTGTGGAAATTTATTTGCTCCGCTTTTCAGGGCCGTAGACTCATGGGTTAAACCGCGCCGCCACCGGGATGGGCACAAAAACGATTTAATGCCCATCCTTATTGCTTCCGACGAGATGAAACTTAGGAGGTTAGGATGCATTTTGCGTGAGAGTTATTTGAGGAAAAATTACAACCATAATATTTAATACTTACTTATGTAAAATTGTGACTGCAATTACATAAGAATATGGTATCACTTAGTGTAAAATGAAACTTTGTTGTGGCGTGACGTAATTATCATGGACAAAAAAATATGTGTGGTGACGTCACGTTCCTGTGCAGTTATCGATTTTTATAGTTAATTACATTATTCGTGGTTGAGAAACATAAAAAGGGCAAGCATGTATTTAATAATTATTGCTTACATGTGGGAATATGGAATTTGATGTACAGAAATATCATGACAATACTTGTTGGTTAAAAACTCGAGAAAAATTTGGAATACAATGAGGGAGTGCGTTAGATATTTATAGACTTCAAGAAAGCCTGTGTTTTAGTTAGGAGGGAGGTCTTTTATAGTATTCTCATTGAGTCTGGTATCCCGATGAAACTGGTAAGGCTAATAAAAATGTGTATGAATGAAGAGTATGGCCGAGTCCGGGCAGGCGGACATTTGTCTGACATGTTTCCTTTTAAGAATAGTTAGAAACAAGGAGATGCATCATCGCCATTGCTCTTTAGCTTATAGTTTTGTTCTATAGTGTGCCATTGGAAAGGTATGAGCAAACAAGGAGCGATTTAAATTGAATGGAAGGCAACTACTTCTTGTCTATGCTGATGTTTCGACGGAGTACAGAATTTTGTGGAATCGAAGGTTCAATATGTTGTTCACCAGAGCCCGCCACTTGTCCGTACCCTGCGCCAAGTCAATCCACTCCTCGCTCTACTCCTATATTTTGGAGACTCATTTTAATATTTTAATATTATCCTCCCATCCACGGCAAGGTCTTCAAAGTGGTCTCTATATAGCAGATTCCCACACCGAAATCCTGTAGGAACTTCTGCCTTCTCCTCCCGTGCCACACACACCGCCCCACATTTTTCATTTGCTGACACGAATAATATTTGGTAAGGAGTACATGTCATCAAGCTCCTCATTATACAGTTTTCTCCATTCCCCTGTTATCTCATCCCTGTTAGGCCCAAGTGTCTTCCTTAGCACCCTATTCTGGAAAAGCTGCTGCTTGTGTTTCTGTCTCAATGTGAGAGACCAAATTTCACACCCATTCAAAACAACCAAGGTATAGTTATGCGTATTAATATTCATAGATTACAATCGAGAAGACCGTCAAATGGCATATTTCTAGAGCAGGGGACCACAGATTTTTCTACAAACATAGGAGCGTCCTCTAAATTACAGGCGCCAGAATGCTGACATGAAGCAGTTGCATACTGATGACTCACAAATATTAGCCAACACCGTGCAAAATTTAGTCGCCTGTGCGGCTTGGCGCCCGCGATTTGTGCCCATCCCTGTTGTAAAACAAAGTTTAAAAAACAGTGACGGTAAAGTTTCTCCTTGTTTGGGGCCATTCTTAAAGGCAAATATAACGAACAGTTATTTGCCTGTCTGGATATTACTGTAGTTATCATTTAAACACACCTTTATTAACCTCACTAGTTATGTGGAAGTGCCAAACTCAATGAGAAGATTTTACAAAAGTCCCTCCTGGCTTAACCGTGGGCTTTGTTGAAGTTTATGAAGAGCTGTTGACCTTCTCCACACTATTCCTTTATGTGGTGCTATTTATTGTTGTTCTTTGTGTTACGATCGTCGGTTCTTTTATTTCGCATCTATTTTTTCTGATTTCTTGGTGTTGAAGGTCGAAGAAATGTAGTAATGTTAGATAGAAGGCCATACTTTATTGTGAACATAATTGTAGCTGTAGAAAAGAAATTCTTGATCCCTAAAACATCTGTTTTACTGTAATCCCTGTGAGTAAGACGTTCAAACAAATGTGCAAGACGCATTGCATTTTTTTTTATCATTTTCCTCGACTAAGCAAAACATGATAGACAGTGGACGTATAGTGTAACATTCTGGCGCATTCACATAATATTTATACCTCCTCGGCTATCCTAACAGCATAACATCGACCCTTTCATTCTAAGAGTGTGTTTTTATGACAATTTAATACCACCGGCGACAGTAACTCGTAGGCTACTTTAGTATTCATTTAAAGCTATCGATGTATTTCTTTCCAGATTTTAACCAAATTTAGATTTTGTCGACATATTTTCATAGGAGTCCACAATGTTCAAATTTACGGATATCCTTCAAGAGAGAGCCGCGCAGAGAGACGAAAATCGCGAAGGTAATAGGCGCTTTTGGAGACTATGCAAAGGTGCTAAGAGTAGGAGAATAATTAGGCGTATTTGTTTATTAATCTTAATAGCAAATGTGTGTGTGTGTAGGTGCTGGCTGTATGAATGAGCATAAAGCACTGTTCGAAGTTAAGTCTACATGTCTCACGAAAATGTGGAAAATATTTTTAAAATGACGAAATTCTTGTTTACAGTGCCGTATATTATTAATTAGTATCCTAACACAATAGGGCAATGAACGTATAATGAGACATTGTGGCGAGTTCGCTTAATGTTTGTACCCCCTCGTCTACCCTAACAGCCTGATACCATTTCACTCGCCAAGAATGCTTTTTACGGATTTAAATTCGCGGGCAACAAAAAACGTAGTTAACCGATCTTCATGTAAAGTGCCCGATATATTTGTACCACTTTGACCAAATTTGGATTGTCTCTCCAGATTTCCATGAAAGTCCCCAGTATCAAATTTCTTTTAAATTCGTCCAGTTGGAGTCGCGCTGATATATGCGGAAGGACGGACGGACGGACGGACGAAATGACGACGGTAATAGGTGTTTCTAGCGATTTAGTGAAGGTACCCATATGTCCTGTACATATCTTACCTGATTGCCGGGTATTACTCCTCCCCAGAAAGCAACATCTACATGCATTTTCCCCTTTGCTGCCATCATTTTTGTCTCCAAGTTCTTTTTGGTAGTTGTGGGTGGAATGGAATTTCTGCAAATAAAACCTGCATATTATAAAAGGTTTAAGTGAATCTGACAACTGAGTTTAGGTAGATCAGTAGTGCGATGCTGCCTCAGGTGTTAAGGAGTTGCTGAATATAAACTGTTGTGTGTTGTAGGTACTGCATGTGTTGTAATAAGGAACAGTCAGTTCTGCTGACACGTGACAGTTGCATTCTTGTGACACCTTGCTTTGTAGAAAATCGAGCAATAAAATTGAACCTTGTTTCTTCACACCTGTCCCTGCAATAACATGACAGCCAATACGCATATGCGGAGTTCAGCTTATACGAACAGCGTTCACCTGTTTGTCAATCGCGTTAACGAAAGACACGTAATAACAGAAGTGAATGCTCCCAAAACCCTTCTTGCGTAAGAGGTTTGATGTCTTTAAATTATGCTAGAAGATAAAAAGGCTTTAATTTCACTTTACGTGGGGGGACCACAATGTGAGGAGGTGTAGCAAAAAAAATTTTGACTGGTGAACATACAAATGTGAGAATAGACTGTCAGGCACAAATGCCTTGAAATAAATTAATAAATAAATTATGCTTGTATATATATATATATATATATATATATATATACATATATATTCGGCACTGCACTACAAGCCGGTAGATGTCGGGTTCGATTTCCGATGGTGTCACTGAAATTTTTCATTGGCGTAATTTTTCCGGGCGCTGGGATCGACTCAGACTCTAACAGAAATGAGTACCAAGAATATTCCCTGGTGGGGGGGGGGGGGGGGTTAAGGGGGCCGGGGGGGGGGGTTGAAAACCTTCCCCCCTTCATGAAATCTGGGGGCCTGAAATTCCGGGAAC
>Ga0123353_10005209_pt1 | contig 17004 bp, 9 predicted proteins | sample TergutLab28metaG_3_FD_92763 | JGI IMG/M metagenome (GOLD analysis project Ga0123353, IMG submission 92763) | Labiotermes labralis P3 segment gut microbial communities from Petit-Saut dam, French Guiana - Lab288 P3 | ecosystem: Host-associated > Arthropoda: Insects > Digestive system > Gut ...
AAGCGGAAGCGGAAGCCTGACATCACACTACCAGCTTGCCTCTGTCAGCAGACACAACTAAGAACCACCGAAGAAACAATTATAATGAAGTCTGTTCCTGGGGTGACCGACTGCATGACGGGTACGACAATGACAGGAAAACGCGTGCGGTATTAGCTTAGTTATCGTTTCTACGGTTCTGTCAACATGACGGGCAAACTTGCTTCCGGCAAACACAGCGATCGATGGAGGTGTCAGAATAAAGTATGATGTAGCAATGAAACGTCCGAGCACACTTAAAGAGTGATTGGGTCCTCTAGGTTCCAAGTTTCGAACAAAAACAGTGTCAGCACTTTCCTTGCCATCAAGCGTCGTAACTGAACGGATGGCACTCTTAATAGACTTAAATTACGGAGATCCTGGGGTGAAATCTCGTTCCGGTGACCGTTTATCCTAAGATTCGTTATTTTTTTATCAAACCAGCATTCGCGATCTTAATACACTAGTACAGGGGTGGGCAACCAGCAGCCACATTTGTAAATTACATAACTTTTTTTTTTATTTGACGCGACAACCCCCCAGTGGACCAGGGCCTCCTCTTTCACGAGGTTTCTAGATCACACGTAACGATGCACCACAGTCGGCTGGACTCCTCTGGACGAGTGATTAGTTCGTCGCAGAGACCTCTACTTCACAACACACAGCACTTACAACATGTCCCCGGCGGGATTCGAACCCACAATCTCAGCAGGCGAGCGGCTGCAGACCTACGCCTTAGACCGCGCAGCCAATGGGACCGGCAAATTACATGGATAAACTACAAAAATAAAAATTACACAATAATTTAGTACGCTATACAGCGTACTGTGATTTTCTGAGATGCAGCCCGGTGTGTGGCCATGTACCATAAAAGGTCAGACACCCTTGCACCAGTAGAAGCTTTGAACAGTCGAGGTAGCGCGAATCAACGCAATAATCAACCCATCCCTCCCCCCTCCCCCCTTGATCTGTGATAGAACTTCATATACCAGATTGCCACCAAGCTCAGGAAAGGACTCAATACAGGCAGGCCGCTCTGAACACAACAATTAACCTTTCAAGTTCATGGATGAAGAAAATGTCTTACCATCGTCTCAGGAACAGACAAGCACCACGTATTCGGATCCCGCGTTAAGTCCCTCTGTCCGCCATATTTATTTATACTAAGGAACAGAGAGAAACCCTGTCCTGTGTGTGCTCCTATTTAAAATGCAAATTTCTGCTTTCAATTCTATCCTGAAATTCAAACAAACTACCATATCAATTCCAAATTCCACCAAATATATTCCGCAGTTTTGAAAATGAAACATGTAGCCGGAAAGACTTTACCGCCCCACTTCAAGCAATGACAGCAACAGGAAAAAAAAAACAGTTGAGACAACGATTAAAATGAACAGGATTCCGGTTCATTTCTATTTAAATTAATACCCACTTTCAATATGAAGATAAGGGACTATGACCTCTGGCCGAGACAGACAGGGCGGGCGTGAAATCCGTGCATTTGGCAAGGAAACGTTTCTTAATATCCGCCATATGCCACTTGCTGGCGTTGACTGCCTTGAAGTTGTCGTGCCAACGCCCACCGGAGCAAGCACCTCGCGACGACTGCCAAGTACATAGCGAACACTCCCCCACCACCCACCCCCCAACACACACGCACGCACGCACGCACACACACACACACATACTCCGGCACTTATCCGTAGAGCAGCGAACAGCACACTGGTGATTTGGCTGGAGAGTCACTCACACACACACACACTCCGGCAATTATCTGTTGAGCAGCGAACAGCACGTTGGTTACTAGGCTGAGGAGTCTCACACACACACACACACAGTACTAAACACTCGCCATTAGGATGACGCATTTTAGGGCTCTTACAGTTTAATGCTTAACATGCTCCAGTCTACGTACAGCCTGTGCAATTTACCGAATAATTTCAAGGTATGGCATACCCGATGTGTTCATATTGTATAGAAATGGAGACAGTCAAATACACAATAGATATTTTAAACATATCGGCTGCCTCAACACAACCATCATAAGGCTGTACAGAGAATTGTAATTTCCTTTTTATAATTCTGTGTACAGCACGATAATGGCTGCGACGAGGTGGTTGAAATACGTAGCTGTGATGTACAAAATATATGCTGCGTATTTGACTGACTGTCTCAGTTTCTTTACTGAAGAAGTTAATGTACACCAAATCACGGCGCCCTCTCGTCAGTGAAGTGTTGACGCAACGTCCGAACGCGAATCTGTGTCCACGATTTTCTAATTTCTCTCTTGATGGCAGGAACGCTGGCATCGGTTGGCATGTCACTGAGCTGCTGGCTGCACGACCGAGGACTTGCGATCCGACTGCCGGGAGGGCCAAGCGAATATCTCCTCCACGGCGCTCAGACCAACCCTGGCGACCACCCGGTCTCCTGCCCAATGGGTACCGGGGGGAGGGGGTTGTCCCGAGGGTAAAGTGGCCAGGACGTGAACCTGACCTTATGTCAATTACAGATGAGGTTAAAAGTAAGTCAAGCTGACATCCACTCGCCACAATGCCTTCTTGGCGTGGTGTTTAGGGACAGGTTAGCGTACCACAATCGCAGCGTTATTAAGGCAAGACACACAAAAACTGCATCTTCAGCTTTGAATTCACACCACTGTTGTAGGTCATATTATATCAACACGACTATGTGTATAGACATAAAAAAACTACTGAGTTACGTGCCTTTATATCATCGGCATACATACGAAAATTAGTTACGTTTCGCGGTTTTTAGTCGCGTTCAACCAGGTCGCCAAAAGCGCCTATTTAACTTCGTGCCGTCGGTCCGCCTGTATCAGCGCGGCTCCGACTGGACGGATTTGGGTGCAATTTGATATTGGGAACTTCTACGAAAATCTTCTGAGAAATTCGAAATTTGGTTACAATCTGACCAACATATGGGGCACTATACAAGAAGACCCAAGTCTCTGTATAATGCTGACAGCAGTACGAAATATTTTGCAGCCCAAGAAGAGTGCAAGGGGAACTCACTGCTGCACTTCCATGGCAACAATGAACACTTTTTAACTGTTGACGGCTACATGTAGGCCAACAATACAAAGGGACGTACTGCTGCGTTTCCATGAAACAAATGTTACGCGAACGCGCCACAATGTCACGTTAGACGTACATTGCCTATCTTGTTACCGCACTATACTAAAATTTTAATATTGTACCACCCAACAAGGTGGGCCGGGATAGCGCAGTCGGTATAGCGACTCGCTACGGGCTGGGCGGTCCGGGGATGGAATCCCGGTACGGGCGAGATTTTCCGCACCCGTTCAAACCGGCCCTGGGGCCCATCCAGCCTCCTAAACAATGGGTACCGGGTCTTTCCCGGGGGTAAAGCGGCCGGGGCGTGGCGTTGAGCACCCACCCCATCTAGTGCCGAGGTTAAAGAAAGAGTAGAGCTATACCTCTATTCCACCTCTGGGCCTTCGTGGCCTGTTATAGGGTGAACTTTACCTTTTGCCTTTTACCACCCAACAAGATATAATGAGGTGCAATGGCTATTATCTGCGGAAACGAGGTTACAAGAGGAATATGTGGAGCTACAGGAAAGCGATTAAATGGTGAATGGAGGATGTACGGTAATAACCTCTGTAATCTGCCCCTGTCCTGGACTTATCAGACGGGAAAATCACGGATGGTGTGGTGTGCATAGCATGTCCACTGATATGGCTACAAAACAGTGACTGGGAAACGGAAATATGATACCAGGATATTGGAATGTATTTTGTGAAATATACTGCGAAGGAACTGGAAAATGGTTCACGGCCTGATCGAATACCGTATTTTGTCTCAGAAGTATTCAACTATAGGCTTACACAGTAAAATAATTACTAATCATTCAGTATCTCCATATCTAATCCTCGCGGCAGAAGGGAAATGAATAGGACAGACACATATGGACTGGAGCTCATGGATTACGGAACATTTCATCACACAACGCATTAATTCAGGCCATGATCTCATCAATTACTGCTATCACTTTGCTGACTTGGCGCCACAGGACGTGAGATTTGCTGGGCTAGTGGAAATGCAAGCTAAGGGGCACAAACCACACAGCCCGGAACTCTGCGACATGATGAAGAACATGCCGCAATAAAAATTTGCGCTTTGCGAGGTCATCGGGATTGCAGACATGACGAGACTATATTTAAAATTTGCAGCTAGAATTGAACTGGACTGTGCTACTTTAAATGTGATATAATTTATGGTTTTTATATTAGTTGTGTCGGACCTTCCATGCATATTAGATGTCTGGACAGTTCAGTAACTGGGCCGCTCAGGGAGTTGCCAGTCCTGGTTCGTTAGGCTAGCGCACCGCGTTGGAGCAGTTACTGAAAGGACTCGCTGAGGGCTAGGCGACTGAGGTTCGATTCCCGAATGCGGCATAGGTTTTATTCACTTCGTGAAATCAATAAGAACTTCATACGAACGCAGACTAGAGTTTTGTGCCTTTCGTATGAGCCAAATGCATTTTTTAGACCCGTGTGACTCCAAGGAAAAGTAAACAATTAATAACTTGGCACGACCTCAAGTCAACGCTCGTGTTGAAGGATAGAGTAATCGTAAACCAGCCATTCTGCCCACACGGTCACTGCTGTTTTATGGTTTCACGGCTACACTGGGGGATTTAGAGCGAACGTTCCCTCATTATTGCACAGCCTCCCTTTCCATTCAGTCTCCCGAAAGTTTGGACCTACAGCTTGGTCGAGATATCCATGAACCTCGTATAACCAATTTTTGGTGCGCACTGTCATCACTCGCACGGTTTTTGTTATTGCCTTGCTCTGGCGGATGTCAACATTATGAGATCGTCTTCTTTTCGGTTGGGACGACGTAAACTTTCGATTATTTGCACTGCATCAACAAGAGAGAGATAACAAACCACTAACTTCTACCGCCAATTGAGCGACGCCGTATATTATTCTGCACACTTTCACAGCAACAACGAAGGTCCACGAGATGTTCTACGCTTCGATCACAACCATTTTATGCCTATCTGACATAGTGTATTGCATAAAACACTCATAATGGGGAAGCCATGTTTCGTTTTTCCAATCTTTTCGTTTGCGCGTCTGTACTAAAGGCTGTCGAACTGAATGTTTTATTTATATCGATCCAACTTAAACCCTTACAATAGTACTATAGTTGAATCCGCGATGTACCGTAACTGATTAATGGCCTTCAATTACTTGGATTCTGCTGTCGTACCAAGTACACAGTTATGTGTTTATATAACAAATAATTTTAGGCGCATTCGCAAAGTTGTGAAAAGAAGCTTCGTTATATATGTACGTCCGTCCATCCGTCGGAACGGATCAACTCGGCTCCTACTGGACGGCCTCCCATAAATCCAACACTTCATCCGTACCTCAGGGTTACATCATGGAGATCCGTGCCCTGGGTCACGCGGGATGTGCTACCAGGTGTGAAGGGGATACCCCGTAGAGTGTTAGTAAGACACGCTACCTAACAGGGCTCTGGTATACCCAAGCCAAGATGGAAGGTATGGTGTCGAAGACTGTATGGCACTGGAGTAATAACAGCAGTGTCCTAAACGATCCCCTTGGGGAACCAGGCTGCACCCCATTCTATGTAGGCCTTCCGTCCGTGTGGGGATTCGTGGACAGCACCATATGTTTTTCCCCTGTTTCGTGAGTGGGCTCCTTAAATGGGGACCCTGTGAGATACGAATGAATGACTGACTGAATGAATGAATGAATGAATGAACCTTGAACTTATCTCCTTCAAATGCACTAAGTTTTCGTACACAGGTCAATTCCACGAGTCTAGTGCATCAAGCACCGTCTTACTAAACACTACCATGTATGGACGTCGACCAAAACCCTAAACTGGTTACGTCTGCATTGTAGAGCTAGAACGTCGGAATGGAACGGGATCGAGACTGCAGTAAAAACATCAGAAGACGTTGACCTACCCCGTAAGGCCCTGCAACCTGCCTCACCAGAAGTCAAGACTATTGCAAGTAAAGGAGCGGTAAGAGATATTTATATCCTTCACACTATTCAACCTACACGATCCCAAACACGATCGTATAATTCATCGTCCTATGTTATGTGTAAGATTTCCTTTCCTTCCTTTCCCTCCTTCCTTCGTCGTTCTCATTCTCAGTTCTCCGATTTCTCCTTTGGTAAGTACTCAGAACGCAAAATCCAGTGAGATACATATGGGTTAGAAAAGGGAGCCTATTCGAAGGACACCTTTCAAGGTGTATACATCACAGCCACACAGCACGCTGTAAAACAGGAGTGAAGTCTTTGTTCAGGCAAGCAGATGCAAATACGCACATCCAGACATTACCTTGAACAACAGGAGAAACGACATGTTCACGGGTTGAATCCTAATTAGAATACATTCTCTGTCATTCTTGTCCATCAAACGTTACCTCATGCGTTGTGCGTGAGTTTCATGTGCGCTAAACGTGTCCAACGACGGACCAAATCATTACAGATATGTTGTGTTCCAGCAGAGGGCCGCTGGCAGGCCTGGTTATGGAGGCCGTAAGACACTGCAGCTTTCAGCCTACATGGATTACACATGTGAGAGCCCTTGCCAAGGGGGAGCGAGATAAAATTTGGTATGCAGTAACAAAAAAGAGTGTCAATAATACAATTATAGAATGCATATAATAATAATAATAATAATAATTCTATTTTTTATTATTAAAGTGCTGCCACAAGATATTACACAGACGACTCCGAAACATAAATATATAAAATACGGAACAAATTACAAACTAAAACACGTAAAACATAACATAAGCATATCACATCAAGTAACAAACAGCGTGACGACTAAATAATAGTTAGGTCACGCCAAAAAAGGAAAGAAGAAGAATTAAAGCACTGCAATTAATCCGATTACAAGCCGACGTTACATCATAGAATGTAAAAAACTAACATTCCTGTAATGAGCGCCCCGTACTGTCATGATAAGGATACCTGAAAGATAGTACAGTACAGTACAGTACCACAGTACGTGAAATGTCAACAAAGGAATATAAAACGAATTCAACAATGATTAAGATGATGATTATAATAACAGTAATTATCAGAATAATTCTAGTGACATAACATGTTTACGGCACTGTGGAGTGAGGAAACTGAAGATGATGATGATGATGATGATGATGATGACGATGACGACGACGACGATGACAGAGGACATACACAGCAGCAACGGCTGGCAGAGCCCATGGCACACCCAATGGGCTGGCAAATGTTGCGGCTGGTATAGCCTACCGCACACCCAAGGGGGCGGCAAATGCAAAACAGCAGCGGCTGGTATAGCTTGTCGTATGCCCAAAAGGGGACAAATTAGAACAGAACGATGGGTGGAATAATGATAAGATGGGGAAACCCAAAGAACTCTGACTAAAGCCTGTTACAGTATGATTTTATCCACCATTCATCCCACTACTTGGCCACCACAGCCCTGCCTCAGTTGTAAAGGATAAATTACTTAAGCAGGATGGTAACACCTGTGTCCTTGTAGGCACGTGCTTGTCAGTTGTTCCACGTGAAGCTCCCAGAAACAGAACTGAACGCCGTCTGTCACGATGCAAGTCAGGATAATGAAGTCGTCATTGAGGTATGCGAGGCTACACAGATCCGAGGTGCTTTAGTAACGCGTTCCAATTAAAAACCCATGCACACACTCAAGCCACAGCTCCAAAGGCTCTGTTTACTGCGATGGGCAAATATTAACATCAACAGTCGAGCCTGTAGCATTCTTGGTCGGCATCTGACAGAAAATGGCTATGTTTTGTATTCCGAGTTCATGGATTCCTCTCGGTCTCGCCCGGAAAATGCTGGGTCTGAACACCAAAATACGTCAAAACTGCTTCCTTCCACATGCGTCCCACAGCAATATTCACTTAGCACTCTACCTTCCCACATTTTAACATGTACACGGCAATTTAGAAGTAATAAGTGCACCCTTGTACAGGCAGTGAGGCTCTGTACAGGCCGTACTGCCCATTGGGGGAGTAGAGGTATAGCTCTACTCTTTCTTGACCGCGGCACTAGAATGAGGTGAGGGGTCAGCGTCACGCCCCGGCCGCTCTTTAACCTCGAGAAAAACCCGGTACCAATTATACAGGAGGCTGGGTGGGCCCCAGGGCCGGTCTGATCGGGCGGAAAATTTCGCCCCCACGGGATTCGATCCCCGGACCGTCCAGTCCGTAGCAAGTCGCTATACCGACTGAGCTACCCGGCCCGATTAGAAGTACTAGGTGGAACAATATTAGTAGTGGTGACTACGTCCTAGTGAGGTTTATCGTTAGCTCAGTTATCTAAACCATAAATAAATAAACAAATATAATTAAATCAAACGAAAAACAATTTGCTGTTTACGTCACTGTAACCAATGGACGTAAAACACCGTGAAACGTGAAGCAAAATGCACCTTTGCGGAATGCGCCAAAAAGTTAGTTGGCCTAAGCATTCTGCTGTCTGTCGTCTAGGCGCATGCCATGTGTTACAGTCTAACTCAGAAATGCAGCAGACATATGGTAAGTAGAAAGCGGTTGAAAAAGTGTTATGTCAGTACTAGTCCGGAGATACGTAGACAAATTACGTGAAACCCTTAGTCACGACAGCCGGTAACACGGCCGAAATTCGCAGCGGGAACCCGTTGAGGGTTATCGTTATGCTACCCGCTCAGCATCACACCTTTCACTGCACTCCAGCAGCAGTCCAGCCTACACACCTGCACTGATAAGCAAGTCTTTCACTTAAAAGCGAAACGTTCTTTACAAGAGCATACAGTCTGCAATATGACTAGGTGCTAGGCCTCGAAAAACGTTACGTAAGCCGAGAATGTCTGGACGGACATTAAATGTGTGCAAAGTATACAAATTTGAAATGTAAGAAATCATTGCATTTACGTACTTCCAACGCTCTTAGACCTAAACCAATCACGTTGACATGTAGCTCTGAAGTCTGAAGCAAGAATCACATACAGACGTTAGGATGGACTTGGACTCGACACTTTCCAAAGAACCGTCTTTCTTCTCCTTCTTGCCTGCGTCTCAGTTCAGAAAATTATTTCAGCACAAGAATAAACGGACCGTCACTCACACCTTTTCTCAGACAATAACCTTTATTCATCATCATCATCATCATCATCATCATGTTCCTGAAGGGTTAGGCGTGTTCCTGTTCCTTGATCCTCAAGATGAAGCTGGTCCCTCCATCTCTTCTTCGATCATCCTATGTTCCTTCGTCCTCTTGGTTTATATTGTAGTGCTTGTTTTGGTAGTCTCTTTGTGTCCACCCTCTGTACATGTTGTAGCCACTTTTTCTCGTACTGTTTCATTTCCTTTACTATGTTCTGTGCTCCCGTTTTTTGCCTAATACATTGATTCTTTTCTTTATCTAGTTTTGTTATTCCAAGTAAGTGTCTCAACAATTTCATCTGTGCTGCTTCTAAACGTTGCAGCAAAGATGACATTTTTGAGACACTTACATGGAATAAAAAAACAAAAAATTACTTTCATTAAGTTCTTTATTTTTCCAACTAATGCACACAAATTATATTAAATAGTTATTAAAACATTTAAAATTATAAAAGTTGCTCCAACATGTTTCGGTTTACATAAACCATCACCAGGGAGCTACAACCTGTGCTTAGGTAAAATTACATTTCTGGTTCCAGTATACATGTCGTTATAGATGTTTTCAGTGTCATGGCCGCACAGGTTGTAGCTCCCTGACGATGGTTTAGGTAAATCGAAACATGTTTCAGCAACTTTTATAACTGTAAATGTTTTAATAACTATTTAATACAATTTGTGTGCATTAGTTGGAAAAATAAAAAACTTAATATTATCAACGCACAGTGCAACCATGAAAAAAAAATAACTTTTATTGTTTAGACTGCTACATTCTTCGGATTATTCATAAGCCATCATCAAGTGCAAGTGTAAAAAAGAGGCAATAAGCCGAAACATGTAGCATTGTAGACAAAAAAGCTCTTGTCTAAAAAAGCCACAGCTGTGAATGACAGCCCATGTGTTCTTTTGTTTACTTACTCGTCACAGCGGTATATCTCACCCTAATATTAAGACAATTAGTTGCTATTAATTACACGCGCTTCTTACATTTTATAACAGTGAGGGCTCTGTCAAAACAATTTCATTCAAAGTTCGAATTACTATGTCTTACTCAGTTCAATCGCACGAAAGCAGATGTACACAGAACACAGAGGGAAACCAATACAGCCAAAGGAACTTCATACAATGGATACGATTTGAAAATCGTAACAATAATTTAAAAAAAAAACCAAGTTACGAGAAATTTATAATGTGACAGGAAGTAGGAAGATTATGGAAGGAAACTGGAATCAACAAAAGCTGCAGAGCACAAGCCATTATAACGTGTTCAACACAGCACTAGTGTTATTATATACAAGTATTAGCCACTTACAGTCCTACAAAGAATTGTTATGTATATTCTATACGAAATAAACACTATATAATGCACAGTGCGTAATAGTATGCTGACATTGTGATGGCGACGTCTCCTCGACTCTGGTACCATCTAGAGGTATTATGCCGCAAATAAATATGTTCAACCGTAGGTGTAATAGATTAGTGGAATTTATTTGTAGACTACTGTAGAGTGTGAAAGAGATGGGGTACTGGTTCTCAGAAAATCAGGCGGTTTTACCGGTCCGTGAACCAGAAAAAAAAAGAGAACTGTAGTGCAATCGTCTGACAATATAAAGTATGTACTTATACACAGCTGCTTTATTGCCTATGAATAGGTACGCACAGTCTAGCAGAAGATCCCTACAAATATACAGAGCCTTTCATTATCACGTTATGTACAGGGGCTTAAAGGATTTAATGGAACAAAATAATTTCGAAATGCAGAGAAACACAAGTTTCGTCTGCAGATGGTCATCACGCGCAATTTAGTTACGCAACACCGCCCTCGTGATTCTGTAATTCGTCCCGTGCGCGCTGAAGAACTGCAGCATACGACTCTGTCTAAACCGAGATTCGTCCCGCAGTCTCTGGCATGCTAATCTGACATCGGTGGTTCTGAAACGCGATTTTGACAAAACACTAACACATAGGATTTCTGGAATGGTAAGTCCGGGAACATGTGTGGCCAATTATAGGAATACATCACCGAGAAAGCCCTCGGCATGCTGGTATTACAGCTGCAGGATATCCAGGTGCGTCAGATTGCTGACGGCATACTCTGCGAGCAAGAAAGGGTCGTTAGCCTTTATCTTCGAAACAGCACAAAGTTCACATTCGAGAAGTCGCTGGCAACTTTCACTCTGCCACCAGGATTTTCGTTACCCCTGACACGCACATTGTTCGTTGACAGCAAAATGTTATCTCATCACTGACACGCGGTACTTCCTACCTGTCACGTGACCAGTCGGGCAATGAAGTCCTAACAGTAGGTCGAGCATTTCACATCGTCTTACAGTTCTGCAGCTTGAACAACGGATGAAGTAACAGGATGAAATTTACACATAAGTTTATCAAATTTTGATACATCCCTTACATAATTTCGTGCCCATGTAACACCAGGTTTTTGGGAAAAAGAGGGTCCTTAAATATATATGTATTTGCATTAGTCTGCTCACTCATTAGGAAGTCTGGATAGCGGAGTCGGGACGGCGTAGTCGGTATAACGAATGAGCTACGGGATAGCCGATCAAGGCTTCGAATCGTGGCAGGGCCAAGACTTCTATCTCTTCTCCAAAACGTCCAGACCGGCTCTGAAGCCCACCCAGCCTTACATGCAAAGGATACCGAGGTTCCTTCCCGGGGACAAAGCGGCCTGCGCATGACGTTTACCGCTCGCCTCCATCTACAACCAAAGGTACGAATGAGCGGAGCTGTACCTATACTTCCCCTATACACCTTCAAGGCGTCGACAGGGGGGAAACTTTACTTTTACCTTCTCAATCATTTTGCTACTCATATTCTACGCTACTACTACTGTCATATCATTACTCACTCACTCACTCACTCTCTCTCTCTCTCCTCCTCCTCCTCCTCACGAATAATTGTCTTAGTTTCTCATTCTATTTCCCTGTTGCCTCCAAAAAGGGTTTCATTTACACGCTCTATTTTACCCAGTTACATCCAATTTCAAATAACCATTTACCAACATCGGATGGATGCTCTGAAGAGACCGCAGTTCTGCACACTTCACTGATACGGCAAGCCAGCAACCTGTGTGTTGGCCGAAATGAAGTCACTGTCGGTTAGCAAACGACGTTTCGCTATCTTCATAATAGCAGAAGGAATGAACGACGGCACTTCTGTTCTAGGAAGCACTATGCAGGATAATCATCGAACTTGCAGTAACTGCAAACTTTAACTATCCTCGAAGTACAGGGTAGAAACTTCCAACCTCCCCTCACTCATGAACCAGAGACATATCAATGGCTTCTCCTTAAGCACGGCATCCTATCTGCTCCAGACCGCACAGTTAAAATAAACAGACTGATACACTAAAGCATGAGTTTAAACATATTTAATTAAAATAAAAGAAATAAATCAGAAGAAACGCTTCCATCCACAAGTCATTCACAAGAAAAGTTACGAACGAAGGATTGTGACACAGAATGAACATGAGGAACGGCCAGTCGATATGTAACGAGAAGAAAATGGATCGTGATAGGCTTGCTTTGTGTAAAGGAAGATGAGCAGAAGTTCCTCACTGCCTACTTCGTACTTAGGCGCTAAGGTAAATAAGAAACAAAGCAAGTACTGTGGTGTATAATAACAGTGCTGTAAACAAGGAATACTAAGTCATTCGGCAAAGATCTGAACCTGGTATCTCCCGAATAGAGGTCTTAGGCGCTGCCGTAACAAAACCTTTGCGGGGCGTCATTCACGGTACCGAACACCCAGCTCGTGGAGTTACCACGCTGTTCTCACAGACTTGGAATCGAGGACGGCATGTTGGACAAACTATATACACTTCGAACTGAAACTCTTACCGTGTGACGTCAAAATCGCATGCAAGTGCAGTGCAGAGACGAAAATATTAGTACATGTACAACGGAGCAACAAGATACTTATGATGGGCCCACTCTTCCGGCCATAAAGTTCGCTTCAAATATAGCTTCTATGTGACTTGTTAAGAATTCGTGCTTGGCGAGACAAAATTGCTATAAAGAGATGCCGATGTCAGTTTCCAGTACTTGGCGAAAGGAATTGCTGTACATTTCTATATCTAGATCCCAGGGCCGACTGCAGGATCTTCTATTTCTAACTCCAGTCGGTCTAGTATAATACTTATGTGATTCGCCGCAATGCTTTGGCTCCAATACAAAACAAGACGAAGCCAATCTCCTCACATTAACCGCGTTAGGAATGGCTCCCGAAGTGTACAGTGAACAGTCGGACAATTGCCTTCGTTACGACAAACTACCTACAACACTGGCTCAGGTCTCTCCCACTTTACCTCAGACTGCACAGTACGTCAAACTACCTACAACACTGGCTCGGTTCGCTCCCACTTTACCTCAGACTGCACAGTACGCCATACAAACTACCTACAACACTGGCTCAGGTCTCTCCCACTTTACCTCAGACTGCACAGTACGCCAGACAAACTACCTACAACACTGGCTCAGGTCTCTCCCACTTTACCTCAGACTGCACAGTACGCCAGTCACTAAGAATGTACCCTGCTATAGCAATCACGGACTCTTCCGACGTCGCCACCCACGCAACATTTCGCTTCGTCCTTCCTTCAGCGCGTTATAAACACATGCGGCTAGATGACTGGCACCAGAGCGCCCTTCACACTGCAGAGAGATTGGTAAGGTAACCTACTTTTTTTTCAAACAGATATGTTGCGATTGTTCTGGTTACCAATGATTACCAACTGAATGCATATGCCTGTTTCAAAATCCTCTTACCCTTTGCCGTGCAAATTCATAGTCCCATACCACCGGCCGCTTGTGTCAGCAAAAGTTGTAACACTACGAACGCTTTACGGTAAGTAATCTACAAGATTTAAACTGGGCAAAACAGGCAGTGTACGTATAACGTAATATTAAGGCGCGTTCGCGTAACCACTGTTGCCGTGGAAACGCAATAACTACTAAATATCCTGAGCGTGTGTCTGCATTTTTGCCTTTGTTATCCGGCAAGACAATCGTATATTTCCTGCGCCGTATTAGACTGTTATCTGTAGCTTCTTCGCCTCTACCGAACTGTTCCACATTATCTCATAAACAGCCCCATTTTCAGAAAAAAATATATATTATACATAAAAGGCGTGTTTTGACTTTCCCCACAACATTTGTCTGAAATGTTTATCATTCTAAGAGAAAAAGAGCGAGATAAGATAAAAATATATACACTGGTCTTCGTGCAAAGCACCCGTTATTCTTGTTAGATTGTAATGAACTTGAATTTTCTCGACAGATTTTCGAGAAATCCTCAAATATGAAGTTTCACGAAAATCCGTTCAGTGGGAACCGAGTTGTTCCATGCGGGCAGACACACGGACACAGACCGACATGACGCCGCTAAAAAGTCACTTTTCGCAATTTTTCTACCGCGCCTAAAAACGTTAAAATGGCTTCTCATTTTTCTTCTAATGTATTACAAAAACAAACGCAGTACATTTTGCATACGTGTTTCAATCTTTTTTTTTTAAAAATAAAAGGACCTTCAACAATCATAGTCCTTTATGCAGTAATTAGTAGAACGAAGTTCGTGAATTATATATATCATAACCAAAATTAAACGAGGGCGAGGCATGACCGAATTTGCCTGCTAAGTACAGCATAATTTCGCAGCTTTCACAAAATTCCTATTCAAAAAAGCGGCACCGTCGTTTAATGTCATTTGTGTCTGGGTAAAAACACAAGTCTAAAACACACTAAAAGACCCACGAACAGCCCAGCGTTAAAATTATGTTCGTAATGTTGGCGACACCCGCACAGGTGTCACAAATTAAGAGCGGGTAAAATTAATATATTGAAGAAAGCTGGAGCCTTGAAACGCGATACAAATCATCATGCTATGTCGGAACGAAAATGGCAGTCTATCAGGAGACCTGTCAGTGGAATCCCAGAACGAGTGCAAGTGAAAATCAGAATAATGACCTACGATGTTCCAGTGTCAAATTGACATTGAACACAAGTTAAAAGTCGACTGTGAGTGCCCAATGCCGTTCATCCATGCTACCCGATTTGGAACTCTACAGTGATCGTTACCTAGGACGAAGACATAAGGCAATGCTGCCGCTGTCTTACCATGGCACTCAACTGGAATATAAAGAACAATAAGGGGTTCCCCCACAGAAAGCACGAACTGGAGCCGGCAACGAACGTCCGTGTGCCAATCGAGTGTGACCGACCCGCAGCAGCGCGACCATGACCTCTCCCTTCTCATGCACCTGAAGGAAGACCACCACACTAGCACAGACAGACGGGCAACTCACAATCTGTTGCCCTACGCTACGAACCTCTACGAGTCCATTCGTCTTGCCAGGCAGACAAAACAGTATACGCACAGGACCGAACAAGGCTACCTCAAGCTGTGTCTGGTGTCAAAATTATACGCTGGGCGGCTTTTACTGCAGCATCGTCGACGGCCACACTACAAGGCAGGACAGTTGGCCAAACATCCAACAAAGGGCAGCACCTACGGTATGTAGTTGGGAAACACGACAAAACGCAAGATTTCAAGGCTTCAATTGCCGGGTAAGCCAGTACGGCCTTATGTTCGGCAAAGCACACTGTAAACCGTACGTATGATATGCATTCTCAGCAATGTCCGTTACTTGAATAAACTGCAAAGCACCAGGACATTCGCATTTAATTCATGTTCGTAACTCCTGACTATAGAAATTCTTATAAGAACTCCACATATAGTAATAATAATAATCGAAGCATGTTATTCTAAAAAGCAGTAACAAACGCATTCCTTGACGCCGTAAGACGGGTGACAATCGACAAAACAAGTTTTTATTTTGAATTTTAAATACCAGTATTTAACGCCTCATTATAGTCAGTACGACCGAAACATGCAGCATGTTTTAAAGCCCCAAATATCTTACAGTTTACAAATGTACGTAAAACTAGCAGGTCTAACATTAATACGTTGCCATTACGTGGAAAACTTCTACAGGCATTTCGACAGTACCTCCACACGAGGAATTCATAACACCAGCCGCAATATATTCACACACAGAAGATTATTTTAATAACGCACATCCATTAGTGGACAGTCAACCAATCACGGAAATGTTATAGCCTTATAATTGACAGGGCGGATGGAGGGGAGTGTCCCCTTCTTCCACCGGACCACATTACCTCACACGCCGGACATTCCCCGCTCCAGCGAGGGCAAAAGTTGTGTCGTGCACACAATTAGCCTGCAGGACGCGTCCTGATAATTACATTACAACGTACCACTGACCACCCATTCCGCCAGATCGGATTTACTAAATCTCGTCTACCATTCCTTGTTCAGGTGCGCACAAAATCTTTCTGAAATGGCAAGTCGCACGCTGCTACAATAGTCATTATGCTCTTTTTTGGATTCTCAGTACCAACGCACAAACTAATAAATCCTCCGTGCGGAGGAGTCCTTCTTGAGAAGCTAACAGGTCCTCATTCAAACCAGAATCTCCCAGCAGTTGACCGAAACCGCAAGTTCACTACTATGCTCACTACAGCTCACCGCATGTCCCTATTGTGAGGTATATAAATCCTCACAACGCCTCCCCTTAAATTTATTAAATACAAAGGTAGAGCAGTTCCATTACAGGCCTGGACAGGCCCAGAGGGGTCCAGGAAGTTAAGGTTCCCAGATTTCGTGACAACGGCACAGGATGGTGGTAGGTTGTCAGCCTTACGCACCGGCCGCCTTTACCCCCAGGAAATACTCCTGGTACTCATTTCTGTTAGAGGC